>ERZ773142.23-NODE-23-length-225177-cov-221.918_pt1 | contig 225177 bp, 172 predicted proteins | sample MGYA00580853_ERZ773142 | MGnify/ENA primary metagenome ERZ773142 (study PRJEB29015, sample SAMEA2737862) | human gut metagenome | biome: human gut; feature: human-associated habitat; material: faeces | place: China | collected 2012 ...
TGATGGCACGTTCCAAGGCCATTTCCGGAGGTCCGGTCTACCTGTCGGACGCCCCTGGGGACTTTATCAAGGAAAACATCTTTCCCTTAATTGACGAACAAGGCAAACTATTCCGCCCCGAAGCTCCTGCCGTACCTATGCCGGAATCTATACTGACCAATCCATTATGGAGTGGAAAAGCATATCGAGTAGCAGCTCACTCAGGCAACGGAGCTATGACATTAATCTGTTACAACCTGAATGTTTCCCCCCGGCATCAGCAAGTCCAGGCCACTATAAAAAAAGAAGATTATTCTCTTCGGAACAGTTTTGAGAAAATGTCTGCCACCCCCGAAGAACGCGTGCTGCTTTATAATTGGAAATCACAAAAGGCAGAAGAACTATCAGACAGCAGTACATTCGAACTCATCGGATTTACAGACAAACTGTTTCATCTCTGCCCCATACGGAAAGGATGGGCAGTCATTGGCATACAGGAAAAATATCTGTCCCCGGCCACCGTCCAAACTATCTCTTTAACAGAGAACCGCTTGGTGCTGAACGTACTATGTACAGGTACACTAAAAGTATGGATAGAAAATTCCGGCAAGCAAGAACTGAGAAGTATTTCCATAGATACCCCCAAAAAAATTGTAATCGAAAAATAACTTATAAAACTAGCCGATATGAATAAAAAACTACTTGTATCTTTCGCTCTCGCTTCCTTAACAGGAATCTCGACGCAAGCAAAAGAAAAAATGTCTTCAGAAACAACCCAACAACGTCCCAATATCATCTTATTTATGGTGGACGACATGGGGTGGCAAGATACATCCTTACCTTTCTGGACACAGAAAACACATTATAATGAAGCCTACGAAACTCCCAATATGGAACGTCTGGCCAAGAAAGGGATGATGTTCACACAAGCATACGCCTGCAATATCAGTTCCGCTACCCGTTGCAGTCTGATAACGGGTGCTAACAACACCCGACATCGTGTAACAAACTGGACACTTGAAAAAAACAAAGCTACCGACAGACCAAGCAATACAATAGAATTGCCAGACTGGAACTACAACGGAGTCAGCCAAGTAACAGGAACGCCCAATACCTTTGTCGGCACTTCTTTCGTTGAGTTACTCAGACAGAACGGTTATCATACCATCCACTGTGGTAAAGCTCATTTCGGCTCCATCGATACCCCGGGCGAAAACCCTAACCATTGGGGATTCGAAGTCAACATTGCCGGACATGCCGCCGGAGGACTCGCCACTTATCTGAGTGAAAAGAACTATGGTCACAAACGAGACGGCCAACCTTACTCACTTATGGCTATTCCCGGACTGGAAAACTACTGGGGAACAGGCGTATTTGCAACAGAAGCTTTAACCCGTGAAGCAATCAAGGCACTGGATAAAGCGAAAAAATATAATCAGCCGTTCTACCTGTATATGTCACATTATGCCATTCATATACCCATAGACAAGGACATGCGTTTCTATCCCAAATATCTTAAGAAAGGATTAACCGAGAAAGAAGCCGCCTATGCCTCGCTCATTGAAGGAATGGATAAAAGCTTGGGAGACTTGATGGATTGGCTGGATAAGAATGATGAGGCAGACAATACAATTATTATCTTTATGAGCGACAACGGCGGACTGGCTTCTGAACCGGCATGGCGTGACGGTGAACTCCATACCCAAAACTATCCGTTAAACAGCGGGAAAGGCTCTTTATACGAAGGGGGTATCCGGGAGCCGATGATTGTCAAATGGCCCGGTGTAGTCAGTCCCGGCACCCGCTGTGACAAATATCTGATGATTGAAGATTTCTATCCTACCATCCTCGAAATGGCAGGAGTCCAAAATTATAGAACTGTACAACCGCTTGACGGAACCAGTTTCATGCCGCTACTAAAAGGAACCGGAGACCCTTCCAAAGGACGTGCAATCGTATGGAATTTCCCGAATATATGGGGAAATAACGGTCCCGGCATCAACCTGAACTGCTCCATCCGAAAAGATGAATGGAAATTGGTCTATTATTATGAGACCGGAAAAAAGGAACTGTTTAATATCCCCGAAGATATCGGAGAAAAACATGATGTAGCCGCACAACACCCTGATATTGTTAAACGCTTATCCAAGGAATTGGGTACCTACTTACGCAATGTAGGAGGGCAACGCCCTGGCTTTAAAGCCACAAACAAACCCTGTCCATGGCCGGACGAAGTGTAAAGAATTGATTAAAAACTCTATAAGAGTCGGAATTATTTCATTTCAAAAGAAAACAGGAAGGGAAATAATTCCGACTTTTTGCGTATATTCAAATAAGCAATTATTTCACTTCCTTAAAAGCCATCTCCTCGGCTTCACTGATAATTTGTTCGTTGAGTTCAGAAATACCGATTTCTTCGGATACAGCACTGATTACAGTCTCTACAGCTTCTTCCTGGGGAAGCATAACCTCCTCCTGCGATGCCTCGCGTACCGATTTAGCCGCCAGGACACTTTCCATGAAAGCACTGTCCTTTATCTTGCCCATAGCCTCATGAGCCGCCCTTTGTTGGGATTCCTTCTTTGAATAGCCGATTCCTCTTCCGGCCGGAATACCCTCAATCAGCACTTCACTCTCAAATGTCGGACTGAAACATTGATCATGTGACTGAGTAATCAGTTCAAATGTAAGCTCAACACGGTTTTTTTGACTCCACTCAATCAATTTAGATTTGAAATTAACCTCTTTTCGTGAAATCTTTTCCAAATTAATATAAGGACCGATAATACGATGCTCCATAAAATGCTTACAAGCACGGTACCCCCTGTCCAAATAAATAGCTCCGACCAATGCTTCAAACGCATTGCCACACATATAGCTGTTGTGAGACGACTGACGTGCAGAATATTTAATCAACTTATCCAAACCGATTTCTATAGCCAATCGGTTCAAAGTCTCGCGTTGAACAATTTTAGAACGAGTGTTGGTGAGAAAACCTTCACGTTTTCCCTCAAACTTCTTATAAACAATATCTGCTACCACTGCATCTAAAATGGCATCTCCTAAAAACTCCAGACGTTCATTATTAAGCAAACGCCCCTGCTCAGACTTTATAGACGAAGATTTGTGAAGTAAAGCCTGTTCATAGATGCTGATATTCCTGGGATAAAAACCCAACATCTTATAAAAACGAAAATAAGACTCCTTATCCTTACGAAAAAGAAGTCTTATCCTATCTGTTATATTGCTAAACACGATTATTCAGCGTATTTTTTCACGATTACACATGCATTGTGACCACCAAAACCGAAAGTATTGCTCAACGCAGCATTTACGGTACGTTTTTGAGCTTTATTAAACGTAAAGTTCAACTCATAATCGATGTTTTCATCGTTATCACCTTCTGCGTGGTTAATCGTCGGCGGAACAATGTCATTCTTTACAGCCAATACGCTTGCAATAGCTTCTACTGCTCCGGCAGCACCCAGCAGGTGACCTGTCATTGACTTAGTAGAGCTGATATTCAGCTTATAAGCATGTTCTCCAAATACGTCTTTGATAGCTTTTGCTTCCGAAACGTCGCCTACAGGAGTAGAAGTTCCGTGAACATTGATATAATCAATGTCTTCGGGCTTCATTTCTGCATCTTCCAAAGCATTAAGCATCACTAATTTTGCTCCCAATCCTTCGGGATGAGAAGCTGTAAGATGGTGAGCATCAGCAGAAGCACCTACACCGGCAAGTTCTGCATAAATCTTAGCTCCACGTGCTTTGGCGTGTTCCAGTTCTTCCAAAATTAAACATCCTGCACCTTCACCCATGATAAAACCATCACGGCTTGCGCTAAATGGACGAGAGGCATGCTGAGGATCGTCATTGCGGGTAGAAAGAGCATGCATAGCATTAAAACCACCTACACCGGCCGGGAAGATGGCAGCTTCGGCACCACCGGCTACAATCACATTTGCTTTACCCAAACGGATATAGTTAAATGCGTCAGCGATAGCATTTGATGAAGATGCACATGCAGAGGTCGTTGTAAAGTTAGGTCCATGAAAACCATACATGATAGAAATCTGTCCGGATGCGATATCAGCAATCATTTTCGGAATGAAGAACGGGCTGAATTTCGGTCCGATAGTATCTTTTGTCTGAGCATAGCCCAACACTTCTTCTTCAAAAGTATGAATACCACCGATACCTACACCATATATTACTCCGATTTTATTCAGATCTTCTTTTTCGAGGTCCATTTCCGAGTCTGCAATTGCTTCTTTAGCGGCAACAATGGCATATTGTGTATACAAATCCATCTTGCGCACCTCTTTGCGGTCGATAAAATCGGCTCCGTTGAACCCTTTTACCTCACAAGCAAACTGTGTTTTGAATTTAGACGCATCGAAATGAGTAATAGATCCTGCTCCGCTGACACCGTTCACAAGGTTTTCCCATGTTTCGGCAACAGTGTTACCCACCGGAGTAAGCGCACCAAGACCTGTTACTACAACTCTTTTTAATTCCATATTATAAAATAAGGATAATTACTTAGCGTTAGCTTCAATATAAGAAACAGCGTCACCAACAGTAGCAATCTTTTCAGCCTGATCATCAGGAATAGAAATACCGAATTCTTTTTCGAATTCCATGATCAATTCTACAGTATCCAATGAGTCTGCACCCAGATCATTAGTGAAGCTAGCTTCTGTAGTAACTTCTGATGCTTCTACACCCAATTTATCAACGATGATGTTTTTTACTCTTTCTGCAATTTCAGACATAACTTTCAAATTTTAGTTAATTAATCGAATAATTTTATTTTCTTTGCGGTTGCAAAGGAATAAATATTTCTTGGGCTGCGCAAATATTCAGGCAAATAAATGCAAATTTTTGCACATTTTTTTGTTTTATGTGCACCAAAACCAGTAAAGTTATGAAGAGAATCGCAATTTTAGCATCAGGGGAAGGAACAAATGCCGAGAATATTATCCGGTATTTTTCAGAGAGAAAAACGGCAAAAGTAGTGGTTGTCATAACCAATAAAGCACAAGCCGGCGTATTGAATCGAGCTGATAAACTGGGAATTCCTACCGAATTTATTCCGGCTCAGGATTTTACAGAGGGTAGAGCTTTGGAAGTACTGCACCGCTATCAAACAGATTTTATCGCCTTGGCAGGTTTCCTGCTAAGAGTACCCGATGATATTTTGCATGATTATCCGAATAAAATAGTAAATATTCATCCCGCTCTTCTTCCTAAGTTCGGCGGCAAAGGGATGTATGGCAACCGTGTGCATGAGGCTGTCATTGCCGCAGCGGAAAAAGAAAGCGGAATCACCATTCATTTCATCAATGGACATTACGACGAAGGGGATACCATATTTCAAGCTACATGTCCCGTCATGCCCGATGACACACCGGAAACTTTAGCTGCACGAGTGCATGCGTTGGAGTATGAGCACTTCCCGCAAGTGATTGAAAAAATACTCATGTAATCCGTGCCTATGCCAATCAATGGGGATGTGTCAAAACATTGCTAATGTTATCATTTTGCTAGTAGGGGCGAGGTTCGCTCGCCCGAAAACAGCTTGCTTTGTGTATTACTCCCAAGGTCGTGCCCGTTGGTTCGGGCAGGCAAACCCTGCCCCTACAGTTGACGATAGGTCGTTTTAGTTTTGACACACTCCCATGACAGGTTATTTTTTATCTTTCAGCTTCTTTCCAAAACAGTGAATGGAAGTGTTCTGAATAGGACGAATAATCAAATCAGGTGAAGTACCTTCGGGATAAACCAGCATCTCCTCGCCTTTCTGTAAATCAACTTGATAAGTATGCTCATCCAACTGCTTTACTTCCAGATGGCGCTTGCCTTTAAAGAAAGGCCGTGCGATATCCGTTACAAGGATACAAGGTTCTCCGGCCAAACTCTTCACCTGTATAAATTCCGTTTTCCCGGCTTTCCGATTGGCAGAGACCTTGAAAGCTCCTTCTGTCCGCAACCCGTCAAAAGCCACATCCTGCCACGCATCCGGTACGGCAGGGAAAACCCTTATCTTGCCTCCCCAACTCTGCAACAACATATCGTGTATAGACTGCGCACCCGACAATGGTGTTTCAATAACCGGTCCAGATTCTCTATATAATGTATTCACACTCAAAAAACGTCCAAACAGTTTATTCAAATAAGCCAATGCATCATTCCCTTTTCCCAGTGCAGATGAGATGGAAGAAGCTCCGGTCAATGAATAACCCTGATGAGCTCCTGTCTTCGATTGCCAGAAATGAAGAGATCTCTCAATAAGATCCACATCTTCAGGGTGTTCTTTGTTTAATGTATACAATGGATAAGCCGCCAGGAGATGCGAATAATGCCGGTGTGAAAACGCATAAGGCGTATTCCGCCCGATAAACAGCCCGTTTTCGTCCATCGGATAGGGGGTCAGCTCCTCCAATACGGTTTTCCATTTAGGAAGTAACGGATCGTCTATCTTCAATCTCTCTGCCGATTGTATCAAAGTCAGACATCCCCAGCGAAGCAGGGAAAGGTCGAAATTACAATCCTCTGCACTTCCATATTCGGGAGAATAAGTAGCAGGAAGATGCAGCTTCCCGTCCTCTTCCTTCTGCAAGAAATGCAGGTAATAATTTACTGCCCCCTTCAATAGCGGAAACAACTTATCGCGCAGAAGTGCATCATCCATCTTATGACGATAAATCAACCAAAGATTGTGACAAGCCCAAGTGAGCAGCCCCACTTCGGCCGTTTTACTCACTCCGGGAATACCGACCGGCTCTGTAGCGCAATAGAAGTTGCTGGTACGTCCCAGTCCCAAAGCGTCATGCCGATACGCTTCCGGGATATTCTTTCGCAACTGTTCCACATTATTATAAAGAGCATTCTCCAAAGAAGCAGCCAAATCCAGTCTGTCGGAAGCATTCAACGGCCAGTAAGTCAACTGCACATTCAGATTCCACCACGCATTCGGCCACGGTGTCTTGGTGAGCCACGGACCGGTGCAATCTATCAACGCTCTGTCGGCACGCGTCGCCGAAGCTAATTTATACATCTGTATCCAATAGAAATTCTCCTTCACACCTTCGGGTAATGTAAGGAAGCTGGCAGGATAATAAGCATTCCACCATTGACGATGCGTCTTCTGCAAATTCTTATATCCACACCGCAATGCATCCTCCAGCTCGTTCCGGCTGATTTCACGGGCATTGGATTCGGGATAAGAATGAGTAAGATTCACCCACAGCACACGTTCTCCTTTTTTCACGGTTTCTTTCCATGCAACCGCCGTCTCGCCTCCCGCCTGAAGTTTCTGATAAGACATTCCTTCCTTTTCCGTTCCGGTTACTTCGGGAGCCGGATTAAGCGGATAATCTTCGGGCACTTTAATCCAATTGCCCTCTCCTTTGGCAAACAGATACCTCGGGCTCTCTGAAGGTGCCGGCACCCATTCCCAACGGAAATCTTTTTCCTCGCCTTCGGTAGTGGTCTTGGTGACGATAATCATCTTATCGCTATGCACGAAGCTATGTAAATGAATTTCTCCTTTTGTAGTGACAATGTCGGCAGTAGTCTCGGCATTCCATAAGTTCACCCGCATCTTTCCATCCAAAATCTCACCTTTCGGATGCAAAGCAAAATGTCCGGTCAGCAGACGTCCGATGCTGAACAAGTCGTTCTTGCCCTTCCGATGGTCGTGTACTGCACAGTTTCCTGTTTCCAACCGAATATAGTTCTGTCCCGGTTCCTTATAAATCATCAGCCCCAACATACCGTTACCCATATAGGCTGATTCATACCAATACTCAGGAAGTGTTTCCCACACCATGTCCTGTTTACTCATAAACTGTGGCCAGTCCACATCCAGTTTCACCGACGAAGCGGCAGTGCCTGTCATTACACACAAAGACACCACACATACAGCAAGTATATGCCGCAAATAACATTTAATGATAGAATACATTGCTCTAATAGTTTATAAATGACGTATTTTATTCTTTTTCATAGACCTTTCGACAAAGGTACAGACATTTTCTTTATAAAACTCAAACAATGTTTCTTCTTTTTACAAGACTGATAAGATTTTCTCTCATTCGATTAGCAGTTCAAAGCAAAAACAATAAACGTGACCTTCCATACGTTCGGCCAGGATGAAATATACATTAGTCCGAATCAATGTGTTTCCCTAATGAAACAACCTGTTTCATGCAGTTGAAACAGGTTGTTTAACCGTATGAAAAACATCATGCGAACGTACGCTATGGAAAGCGGAAAAGAAGGTGTCTGCACATACTTACATAGGAAAAAACATACAAATAATGCAACTTTGGACAAAAATAAGAGATATGCTCTCACCTTTGAAGGAATCTCTCACCCCTATCTCTCACCCTGAAACGCCCTGTACATTGTCGTTTCGAAATAAGGGTGAGAGCAGTGAGAGATAAAAATCAATTCTGCATAGGGAAAGAGAATATTATAATGATAACCTATTCGGTAATCTTGGCATATACTTCCTTGGCTACCTCTATCACATCGCCTTCGGCTTGAGAAGAATAAGGATTTGTCTGCTTTGTCCACGGTTCCTCAATGGCATAAAAATCTATTGCCTTCACCGGCGCACCATTCAGCTGTGCCTTTTGCCGGTCAATCCACACCTTCCAACGGTTATAATAGAAATCACGCAACAGACCGTTCCATTCTTTGTGTGCATAGTCGCGTAGTCCGCCTTCATCAGCTGCCACACGATTTCCCCATGTAGTAACCTGCACGCGTGCGTTCCATTCATACAAATCTTTTTCCTCGGGAGTCGTGCCCAAGTTGCGTGCTTTCTCAATCCATGTGCCTACCTTAAATTCAGGACGGGCAGCCAATAATTTATCCTGCAAAAGAATCAAATCGAGGAAACGTTGTGAAGAGGCTGCAAACAGTTCCTTTTCTCCTGCCTTATATGCATCTATCATAATGGGATAAACCAAACGCCCCTTTTCTGCCACTGCCTGACGGACAATATCTATCAAGTCATACTCAAAATTATTATTCCCCTTGAAACGGTCAGTTGCCGAAAGCATTATGCCTGCCGCACGGATAATATCTTCCGGTTTATAATAAGGTTCCATCTCGCTCCAGCTGGACACCTGATAAACATCGTAATCCGGACGTCCGCAGAAAACGGATTCATGTGTTCCCTGCTGGGTATTCTTTGCCGGACAGTTATAAATGGTGTTACTCAATAGCAGCCATGCATCCTGAACCGCTTTGTCGGCCTTGCCATAACGCGCCACTGTATAGTTTTTCAACCATTCATCTTTATCAAACCGGGCCGGACGCCAAGGTAGTTCACACAACAGCTCGAACATTACCGGATTATTTTCCGAACCTTCCATAGTCATACCCACTCCTTTCATTGTCTTGCCGAAAGAAGATGTTTTTGCCTTATAGAACTCATCGATGACATGCTTCATCTTTCCATGCAGACCTACATTGCCACCATAGTTCAGCAGCATACAGTAAAGCCAGTCATGCTTGCCGAAGCCTTCCTTACGATACCAGGTAGACTCAGGATCACCCCATTGAGGACGGCTCTCGGCAAAAAGGTCGAGCACAATCAAATCTCCGGCAGGAAGATTTTCAATCATCTTTTGGCGAGGATTCGCCTGCCATGCCTGAGCCACCCAGACAGCTTTCGGATTTGCCTTTTTCATTGCTCCCCAAATGGCCTGGCCTGCAGCATTCAAATCGACACCTGCCACATTGCCTCCTTCGTGGAAGGGGTCCATGCTATAAAAATCGGCTTTGCCGTAAAGACGACTCATCTCCTTATAATAAAGGTCGGCAATTTCGTTGAAACGTGGGTCGGTGGGCTGCAAGAAAGCAGGACGCCGATAACCGCACCACAAGCCCGGATCGGAAACATTCAGCCCCAAACGCTCTTTGGCATTGTGAGGAACCATGCCCGAATAACCCGGCAATACCGGCCGGATGCCATATTCACGCATACGCTTCAAGATTTGTTTCTGTAAAGTTTCACGTTGTTTATACCAGCTATCGGGATTAGGACCGCCCCAACCTTCCAGGTTATTCATTAACCACCATCCCTGAAAAGCAGGACCGGCAATAAATTCATTGATTTCGTCTTTGGTATAGCCCAGTTTGGTCAATACATTATACCACACCACATCTGCACCTACCACTGCCAAAGGAAGATTGATGCCATGCAATGCCATCCAGTCAATTTCCTTCTCCCAACGATCCCAGTCCCAAAATGCCATGGTATAGGAATAGGTACAATAATTAAAGTTATAACGATACTTCAAGTCCGTTTCATGACGTTCTTTCTGAGGCACGGCAGGAAGAACGGCAGGAAGTTGCGCCGTCATCCCATTCCACGAAAGTTGAATACCTGCATAGTATTTCAAGTACCAGTTCACTCCTGTGGCAATGCTCACATAATTATTGCCACGAATCACTACTTTATCACCTTTTTGGTCTAATTCAAAGAAATCGGTCGGTGACTTCACCTGCTCAATGACAAACTTGCGCGAAGCTCCTTTATCAATGCGTTCCAATAAGCCTTGTATGGGAGAAGCCGCTTTAACAACCACTGCCAGACAGAGCATGCAAATAAGACAAATCGTTCTCATGTTCATTTTATGATTTAGAAGTTAATATGCTGTTTATAAAGACAACTTGTAAACGTGTATACCGGGAGAAGAGAAAGAAACTTCTTTCTCCAAACCATTGCTTGCAAACATAAATTTAACGGTATCGGGACCGGTAGTCTGAACCCTCACCGTCCATCCGTCAGCCTCTTTCACAATAGAAAGTACATCGGTGGTATTACTTGACGGAGCTGCCGCCAACTGAGCCGCACAATGAATCGTGCCAAGTTGATAACGGGCTATAGATAAGCGGAACTTACCCTTTCCATAGATAAAGGTATAAGGATGCGTTTCCTCATCACTCTGCCAATCCGTATTCAAAACATAAAGCGTGCGACGTTCACCGTCCTGCCATGCCGTAAATCCTACCGACGGAGCTGCCTCTATCCAACCGTTCTCCGCCTCCGGATGAACTGTTGAAGCGGCAATATCCTGCATCACTTTTATATAAGCTGCCTTCAGTTTATCCTCTGCCGGATAAAGGGCTTCCGGGAAATAGATGACCTTTCCTTTGCCATAGTTCAATGTTGTTTGTTGCATCAGGCTCCGATAGTCTTCTCCCAACAGTTCACGAACGGGTGCATCATCCTGCGGAAAACAAGGCTTTTCATCCGGTTGCAGACAGGCATTGATATGGGCAGCAGACAAAATCAGTGTTCCTCCATGGAAGACATAATCGCGGATACGTTCAAAATCACCTTTGTCATATGTGTTCCATCCCAAGAAAATCATGGCTTTGTAGCGGTTCATTACATCTTGCGGAGCCTCAACCGGCAGCAAGTCCACCGGACCGTAAGGCGTAGAGGTAAACCATCCTTCGGGACCGCATCCGTCAATAATGTGGTCGGGATAAAACACTTTCAGCAAGTCAAAACTTTCGCAAGCCTTGTTGAATTTCCATTTCTCGCCTTCTTGTGACCACAAACTGCCACGCCCAAAAGATTTCCATGCATCATTCCGTCCCTGAATCACAGCAATATTGCTATGAAACTCTCCACGACGGCTATGTGTTTCAATAAAATCAAGGACACGATGCTGTGCTGCCAGATGTTCCTTGCCCGACGGAGAATAACGGTCGTTCATAAATTCATCTGTCCACAAAGCTTCTTCCGTATTTATATGTGAAGAACCGTGCATATAAGCCACAGCCAGTGAAAGATAGAGACGCAACGAATGTTTAGGGCCGGTGAAAGGACCGCTTCCCCATTGCATGGCATGCAACGAGCCGTATGTCGGACGACTGTATGCCAAAGACGCACCACGCAAAGCAGAAAGTATCGTCTCTTCAGGTCCATACATTTGTTCGGCTCCCACCCATTCATAACCTGCCTGATAAAAATAACGAAATAGTGAAGACGGACCTGTATGACGCACGCTTTCTCCTTTAGAGTAGCGCAAGTTAGATACCAGTTTGCGGGCTCCGTCCGCCATATCGGTCACAGCCTCCGTATCATAATGGATAAATGTGCCGTGGTCTGTATAAATAGGACGATGCTTTGCAAAGATACCTCCCCAGGGACGATTACGGGCAGCCATGTCCGAATGCAATCCCTGATATTTGAAATGTTGCCAATAATAGTAACCACCGTCATTCTCATGGGCTTGTTTTCCACGGAACATGGGGGAGGCAAGTTCTTCATTCGACGGATTCAGGCGACTACCTGCCAAGGTTCTGCCTTCTGCCTGCCATGCGTATGGTATCTTCAAACCATCAAGCAAATGGGTATAATAACCAATTATTTCCGGGTCGGTGATACGGCATCCACTCCATTGGTAAGAGGGGCGGAACTGATACCAGTTGCCTACACGTTGCGATATATACCATTTAAAGAAATAACTGTATGGAGTATATTGCTTGTCGATATAGATTTCATCTCCTGAAGAAATATAGATGTTTTCGGGAGCCCGTTCCACAATCTGTTCTATCGCAGCAGACTCGCTACGGCTACCGTCGCTGAATTCCATCTTCACATCGGTCAGACAAGAATCCGCCCTGAACTCTACAACATGCAGTCCGGCTTCTTTAAATCGGACCTCTTGCGTGGCCGGTTGCAGAGCGGCATCGCTCTTTACTTGCAATTTCACATTCGGACGGTTTGTCTCAATCAACACGCCGAAAGAAGCGGACTTGGAAACATACTTAGGAACTGAAATAATTTCAAAGTCACGGGCAGTCTCTTCAATCACCTCCAACGTGCGCACTTCGTAAGGAAAAGCAGCCCGGTGAGGCTCTTCCAACAAAGAGAGCTTAAAACAGCCTGTTCCCTGCAGGTCTCCGGGCAACAGGATATAGAAATCGGCCACATTGGAAGCACGGTCAAAGATATTTCCCTCGAATACTTCCCGACCATCAAATTCCAGCCTCCAGCGCGGCCAACTGCGAGTCGCCAGATTACATCCTACCCAATAATCCACCTGACTCGCTTTCTGTGCAAACTTGGTGAAAGGGACATGCCACACAGTTTTGCCATTCTGCTCCAAACGGGGCGCTTCCAGCCAACATTCACCACTGAAACCGCTTCCTCCTGCACACAGCAGAGCGCAAGCCACGTTATCGGGCAATGTAAAAGTATGGCTGACATCCTGATACTTTCCCGTGCCGACAGGGACAGGCACAAACAACACGCTGTCGGGAGTATCAAAAATATCCTGCGCTGCCCGTCCGGGTTTCTTATAATAAAGTTCCAGTTCCAATCCGAACCGACCCTTAACGTCCACAGTCAGCTGCCGGCGACGAACCACCGGAAGATGCACAGTCAGCTTCCCCGGTTTAAGTGCCTCTCCCATGACACGGAAGTAGGCATAACGCTCAAAAGCATCATTCTCTCCCTTGAAATAGAGGGAGTAGCGATCTTTACGAGTAACGACAGAATCCAAATTGTCATCAATAAAAAACTCACTTCGACGGAACATCTCTTCACCACGTTCCTGAAAGGGAGCAGGCATCTTGACTCCACCCGTTACACGCAGAAACTTACGAGTGGGATAAGCACGTTTGGGAAATGATACAGTTTGTTCCAAACTATGTCCGGGCTGCAAGAGATAAGGTCTTTCCGGCGCTTCCGAGGAATAGATAACCCGGCGTTCTTCCTTGTAAGGTGTTTCCCCAAAAAGTGGAAACACCTGTACAAAAGACAGAAGCAATAATAGCAAAGAGTGTGTTTTCATATCATAGAATCAATTATAGATAAATGTCCTTTCCAAAAGCCCAACCCAAATACGATTGTTTCAGGTCTTGAGTTTTACCATTGAATGATACGGTATAGGCTTTTCTCAAATTACAGTGCAGATTGACTATCTGCTTTTCATTTGCTTTTACGGTCAGCTTGTTTCCCTGACGGGTTACCCGGCAGTTATAGCCTATTACTTCGCCATCGGGCCGTTCTACAACAAACGCATTGGTCAACATTGTCTCACCGATACATTTAAAAAGCTCGTGCACATCATTATCCTGTGTATTGACTGTCTGCCAATCACTAATCATATTTACATATTGCTCACCAATCACAAACTCACGGGTATCATATAATTCGGGATGCGGATTGCCAAAACTCAATGAATCTTCCGTCACATGAGTATCGGCACTGCAAGCCTGCTTCACTTTCAGATACGGGTCGACCACAAAAGCCCAACGTAAATCTCCCGTACGGAAATCAATCAAATTGGAGAAAGCTCCCATGGCATTAAATGTCTCTTTCAACCAACGTTCTTCACCGGTCAACAGATAAGCATAATAGGTGGCATAAGCACGCCAGCCACTCCAGCCGTGAGGCGAGTTGAACATATTAGGCAACATCTGCACGTCATATTGAGCCTCCCAATAGCGCATGGTTCCTCCACGACGGCGGGCATCGGGAACACGCAACTGAGTCAGACAATCATGACTGTTCAATATCTGTAACATGGCATCCGTATAATATTTGCGCTCCTTTTCATCCTGCTGCATCAATGCAAGCATACCAATCTGAAGCGCCGAACAGGAAACCATCCCATCCTCAAAAGTCAGCTCACCTTCGGTCTCAAAATCGCCTTGTGAGGCCACCAACTGGTCGATGGCACGTTTGGCAGAAGCATAGTGACGGTCGGCAGCCTCTTTCCACACACTCTCCGTCTTACCCAGTTCACGTTCGACCAAAGTAAGTTCCAACATACTTTTCGCTACATAAATAACGCTGGTATACACCGTATTATGGTTTACGTAAGCTCCGTCTTTACGCTGCCAGGTATTCATCAGCCAGTCCGCCAGACGAGAAGCCTTCTTCAAATCCTCTACATCGCCATAGGCTTCATATTTATCAACCAACAATCCTATTGTTCCCGATGTATTCTGAATACGTGAGGCATGATATAACGGCACCATCTTTGTCCGGTCGTGCAACAGCCCGAACAAATAATCAAAACGACTGCGCAAAGCCTCATCCAGTTGCTTTTCAGGGAAATACCTGGCTGCAATAAAGGAAGAATGGAAACCATACCAACTCTCGATATGGGAAGTTGCTTTCTGATGATATTTCAATGCACCTTCTCTGGCACGCTCCATAGTCCATTCCCAAGAAGCGTGGGCAGACAATACACCTTGCGACTGCTTGTCACCGTCTGTAACCTTCACTGTATACAATCCCACCGAGGGAAGCATACAAGATACCTCCTTCACATGACCCGATTTACTTTTCACTGTAACCTTTTGAAGCTTTCCTTCACTATCTGTCACTTCGACAGTCGGAGCGGTTGCAAGTACTTCAAATGTTGCAGTCTCCTTAGGCTGATACACCGTTTGAGGCATACGAATCATAGGCACACCGGCCACCTTATGAATCGTTTCTTCAAATTCGCCCGGAGTATTGATATCAACAAAGGCAATCGTCCACGTTTTACGTTCCCCTTGTTTCAAAATCCACAAATCTTGCGGACAATGCTGAGGCAAAGGCAGTGCATTCATCAAATCAAGGTTCAGGGATTCGATACGATGTCCCATAAACCAATGAGGAGCGGGGTCTTGATATCCCAAGTTATAATCCACGCTCCATGATGCAACAGGCTGCGGTGAGACAACGCCCAATGTATGTCCCGACGGAGTCTGAAGATAACCATAGAAATGAGTTTTCTCGTTCATCATCAGCGTTGGAAAATACTTACCGAACCAATCGGGATACTTATCCATATAAGTATCAATACCCAATTTCAATCCTGCCTTTACGGGTTGAAAAGGAACATTTCCCTTGTTTTCCAATATAACCTCCATAGCAGGCTGTCCCTTCCATTCTTTATAAGTAAGACGGCACTCTACACCATCGATGGTTGCACGGTAAGACCGATATCCATCCGGTATCCAGTCCGCTTTTATATTCCCGTTACCCATATTGGCGTAGAAACTGGGACCCATATTACTCTTATCATGGAAAAAAGGCACCGTATCATTACGCTGACTGCCTTTAAAAACAATCTGCTCCAATGTCCCTTTATCCGAAATACGACATTCCCATCCACTGCGTTTCCATATTGTAGTCTGTGCAAAAGCACTCATTCCCCATAACAAGGTTCCTATAATCAAACAACTTTTCTTCATTGTATAAATCCTATTATTCTATTTTCTTCAGAGTAAAGCAGTCGATATCGGGTGCCCAGCAATAAGGGCTTCCCATACGGACTACATTATTTCCCGGCTTCAAACGCACCTGCACTGTTACGGAAGCAAGCTGCTGTCCATCGGTTCCGGCAAGGTCTTTCAGCAGGATACTCTTTTCATTGTTTACTCTAATTTCCAGTTTGCGGTCTGCATGAGGCACATATTGGATGGTCATTTCATACATTCCGCCCTTTTCACTATATACTTTATTCCATTCGGCATAGTTTTCGGCACGTCCTCCCAGATAGCTGACCTTCATCCCCCCGGACGCTTCCTTCATCGGTGCATACAGAATGGTTTTCGGGCGCAGTCCCAAATCATTAAAACAAGGCAAATAAGCCCACTCAGCCTCATAACGCACAGGTTCAAGACGCTGCTCTGCTTCCATACGCAAAATCAGGACACTATGTGCAGGCAATTGCCGGTTCAGTGTCCCCTGAACTGCCTTAAGGTCTTTTTGCTTCACCAAATCACGCATCTTCACTTTACCTCCCATTTCCAAAACACTCATGGGAACAGAGAAATCACAAATACTGTCCGAAGGGTTATACAAAGCCACCGCACGCACTTTGCCGCGTTCCTGTTCTATATCCTTTACCAGCACATAGCCCTTATTCTCATGCTGCACCACATAGGCCTGTAACCCCAACGGATCTTGATTTAAGGCAATCAGTTCCTTATTCTTCAAGAGTTTCAAAGAAGCCTCGGGAATCGTTGTCAGGTCACAGCCTATCAACAAGGGAGAACTCATGATACACCACATACCGAAGTGCACCTCTTCTTCCTCCGGTTTCAGTCCACGGCCAATCTCCAGCATATCCATATCATTATAATGACCGTCTCCGGCATACGCAGAAAGATACAGATTCTTATCAATGATATATTTCACCGACCCCCATTCCGGGCGGATATCACTACTGATACGCCAAGAGCAGCCGATATTCTTTGCCCATGTACCCGGAAAAGCCCATCGGCACACATTAATGGAAACATGGTTACCCACCACTTTATCAAAAGCACGGCGAATCTCCGTATATCGTTTTTCCTCATCCAGACTCAACTCCTGAGAAGCACCGCAATAATCTATCTTAATGAAATCGAACCCCCATTCATTGAAGTATAAATCGGCATCCTGATGCTCATGACCATACAAGCCCGAACCTACTCCGTTGACATCCTTATCCCAAATGGAACCGCAAGTATTGCTTCCGGCATCCGAATAAATACCGGCTTTCAGTCCCAAAGAATGAATATGGTCTGCCACCCCTTTCAGTCCGTTCGGAAAACGTTCCGGATGAGTCTGCATCGTGCCGTGCTCATCACGCCAACCAAAAAATCCGTCATCTACATTGACATAATTATAACCTGCATCTTTCAAACCTTTCTGCACCATGGCATCGGCCTGCTTCTTTATCAAAGCCTCATTGATATTCACCCGATAGGTATTCCACGAGCTCCAGCCCATAACAGGAGGATCAAATACATTTTCATTACCGGCAAAAGTCATGGAAGACATGCCCAAAGCTAACACACATAACAATAATTTATTCATAATAAATAACCAACCATTAATGAATGCTTTATTAATTCCATCAGATCTTTATATAAATCTTCTTTTTATATAAATATGCTCCGACCAACCATACAACTCCCACAAAAAGAAAAGCATAGACAAATGAAGTAAAGGCATTATTACCCAACCAACCGGATAAACCGGCATATATAATGTCGTGCATATTCTGTTCTTGCAGTGGTAAACTGTCAGCTAATATATATAATATCTCACTAAGTACATAGCAAAACAACGGATTTACACCAAATATGGCAAAAATCCAAGTCTTCTGATATTTCTTCGTCACATCGATATACCACAGCAGAATAGACAAAAGAAGAGCAGAAAAACCGCAAGTAACCAACACAAATGTAGGCGACCACACCTTTTTGTTCAGAGGACATACATCCTGTAGCAGAAAGCCCGCTATCAGCCCCATAGCTCCATAAAGGAACAAACGGTTCAACTTATCTTTCATATCGGGGGTCTCCATGCAAATCTTTCCAAACCAGAAACCTATCAGAACTTGGGCAATAGAAGGAATCGTACTCAACACTCCCTCCGGGTCTATTCCCCGGTCATTATACATGTGTGATAACCCCAGTACAGACTTATCCACATGAGAAAGAATATTCTCCGGGCCGTATACAAATCCATTGCCGACCAACAAGATTCCATAATATACAATCAAAATGACTGCCACCAGATAAGGGATATAACGATGGCGGACCGTAGTGACCAGCAATGAGCCTATTCCATAACACAATGCAAGGCGTTGCAACACACCCAATATGCGTACATGAGCCAGCGATGCAAAAGCCGCCTTCCAAGGGCTGCCAACAAAATCGGGTTGCAGAGATGCCTCACGCAATGTGCCCAGAAAAGTAGCGGTACCATAAATAAATGTACCGATAATAAAAATAAGAAAAGTACGACGAATAATTTTCAGAAATAACGCCTTATCCAAAGTAAAGGAGAATTTCTTCAGAGAAATATACATGGACATTCCCATCATAAACATAAACAAAGGATAAATGACGTCCGCCATCGTCAAACCATTCCAGGAAGAATGTAATAAAGGGGGATAAACATAACTCCATGTTCCGGGACTGTTCACCAGTATCATGCCTCCTATCGTCAGTCCGCGAAGCACATCCAAAGCCAACAAACGCTGTTTCATAATAATGAGATATTAGATTAGAGAGTCAAAGGTATAAATAAAAGATATAGTTCTAAAAAAGGCTGCCGGATTTATTTTCCCAGCAGCCTCTTTATCTTAATTATCAGTATCCGGGATTTTGGATAATCTTACCTTTACTCTCGTCTATTACACTTTGCGGCAGCGGCATCAGGGTCATATAATCCTGTGCTGTGGGCGACTGTTTGTATTTGCGAGCATACTCAATATATCTTCCATAACGAATCAAATCCGAACGGCGAACACCTTCAAACCATAATTCATGTCCGCGCTCTGTCAGCACCGCTTCAAGGAAGGCATCAGCTCCGGCAAAGTCAGCCATAGTGTAAGCAGGAAGTCCGGCACGTGTATGTACCATATTCAGCAGTTCTACAGCTTCCGGAGTCACAGTATTACCTTCGCGAACAATCGCCTCAGCCAACAAAGTAAGCACATCGGCATAACGGTATACAATCCAGTCAACCTGACTTTCTTCGCCGGTAGCATCAGGATCTTCACCATACTTAACAGGCATTGCGCCTTTTATCAATACAGAACCGGGATTTTCTTCATTATAGTGAGTTCCGTCTTCTGCAACAAAGTCGCCTACCAATACTTCCAAACGCTTGTCAGCCGAATCGAAAGTATGATAAAAATCCCAAAGAACACGATAGCCGCCCCATTTCTGGATATTTGGATTTTTAGTCGGGTACTCGCTGGAAATAACATGAGCCAGCCACATCTGCTGATTCACACTGCGACTGCAAACACATGCCCAAATTGTTTCAGCATTGCCTTCATTCTCCAATGTAAAAATATCCTTATAGTTATCCATCAACCTATAACCATATTCCGGCTTCATCAATTCACGACCACATTCTACAGCTTTTGCCCAATTCTGTTCATGCATATAAAGTTTCATCAATACAGTATAGGCCAACCCTTTGGTAAAGCGGCCATAATTCGTATCCGATACTTTATAAGTTGCCGGAAGAACAGCAATGGCAGCCTTCAAATCATCTTCAATGAATTTCACCATTTCCTCCCGCGATACACGAGGAGCTACTTCATCAGACAATGGATTATTCAACAAATCCAAAGAAGCAATCTGAATAGGACCATACATATCATAAAGGATATAAGCCAACCATCCACGTCCACAATGCAATTCTGCATCCAAACGTGCTTTCACTTCCTCATTCATGGGAACATTGACAATACGCTCCATAGTTAAAGTCATTTTACTTATATCGCGGATATAAGTACTGTAAGTAGTAGTCAGCCCACCGGAATTGGCTGTAAAATTCATCTGAATCATATCCGGCCAAACTGCATCATCCCACTGACAATCACCGATATCAGTACTCATATCACTGATAACATGAATACCTCCCTGCGAAGAAGCATACAATCCACTATACCAGTTCGAACGGAAAGGAGCATAAGCGGCAGAAGTCACCAAAGCCTTCGCATCTTCTTCATTTTTAGGAAATATACCGGGATTAATCACATTATACATTTCAGACTCCAGATTAGTGCAAGAAGGACAAAATGCAGTCGCAGCCAATACTACGGAAAATATTGATAATATCTTTTTCATTTCAATCTTATCTTTTATAGGTTATTAAAATGTAATATCCAATCCTAAGCTAAAGCTTCGTACGTTAGGATATGCCCAAACAGAATTATCTGTCTCAAGGTCGAGACCGTCATACGGAGTAATAGTAAACGGGTTATTGATATCTGCATAAACACGAATGCTCGACAATGCCTTTTTAACCGGGATAGTATAACCCACAGTTATATTACGGCAACGTACAAACCAGCTTTTTTGCAGATAATAGTCACCAATTCCCCAAGTACTCTTGTTCTGGAAATAACCGGGACGAGAAGCAGACTGATTATCATGTGTCCATACTTCCGCTGCACTGGTAGGCATATTGTAACCACGATACATATTTACAATACCTGTCATACCGTCAGCACCTGTCAACCAAAGGTCTTTATAAGAACCGGCATTCAAGACATTGAATTGTCCATAGAAATAAATATTAAAATCAAAGTTCTTATAACGGATAGTGTTATTCAATCCCATCAAATAACCCGGGTCCGAACTTCCGTATATTACTTTGTCGGCATCATCCAATTTACCATCAGGTTTACCGGACTTCAAAGGAATACCGTGTTTATCTACCTGAACAGAACCATCCTCATTATATACATAACCATTAATATCTTTAATCTTTACCTGTCCCGGCAGTGAACCCGGCATATAGTCTACTGTTTCTCCGGGCTGAATCAAACCGTCTGAAAGATATCCGTACATATAACGGATAGGAGCATTATACTGTGAATAAGCAGCAGGCTTCCAGCTTGCATCACGAGTATTCCATTTATCACGATAGAATGAGAAAGTAAAGTCTGTATTCCAACTAAAATCCTTTGAGTTAAAGTTAGTAGTGTTTATTGTCAATTCAAATCCCTGACTTTGGGTTTTACCTATATTGGCGGCAATTTTATCTGCCTCATTAAAAGTAAGCAAACTACGTTCAGCCAGCAAATCGGAAACTACCTTACGGAAATATTCAGCAGTTACGTTCAAGCGGTTATTGAAGAATCCCAAATCAAGACCAACATTCCATTCTGTAGTAGTTTCCCACTTCAAATCAGGATTACCCATCTGACTCAAATACACGCCAATAGACTCTGTGCCACCGAATTCATTGTTATTACCGGTCTGATAGTAACTGATAGCACGGTTACCGATATTAGAGTTACCGGTCTGACCGAAACTGACACGTAATTTACCATTAGAAAGAACAGAAGTCATCGGTTTCATAAACTCTTCTTCGGTAAATCTCCAGCCCAAAGCTACCGACGGGAAATACCCCCAACGATTATTTTCTGCAAAGTTGGAAGCTCCATCGGCACGCAACGTAGCAGTCAGCAAATAACGATCTTTATATGAATAATTTACACGACCAAAGAAAGATGCCATTTCATCTTTTGAGGCCGAAGAGCCCACAGAAGGTTTCGGATAAGCTCCGGCTCCCAAATTATTATATAAGAAACCGTCAATCAAGAACTGGCTGTTGCCGGCATACAATGACTCATCTGTAAAACGTTGGAATGAATAACCTGCCAAAACACTGAAATTATGATCTCCCAATCTCTTGGTATAATTAGCAGTAAGTTCCATCAAATAATCCGATTTGTCATATTGAGCAATATCGGCTTGTCCGCCTTTCTTCTGACCATACAAAGTAGTCTTGGGCATATAAACACTACGCTTCTGGTAGTTACGGTCAATACCGAAATTAGCCTTCAAAGTCAAATCCTGAATAGGCTTCACTTCAACAAACGCAGTAGCAAGCAATCTCTCTTTCATTGTTTTGTCTGTGATTTCCAGCAATGATACCGGATTAGGCAAGAAAGCAGCCTGAGAGTTCAATGTGTAATCCCCGTTTTCATCTTTGATCGGTAACAGCGGATTAAACTGTGCAGCAGCCACCATAATACTTGCATTCTCATTCTGTCCCGAACCTAAAGGCACGTTATTGGTTTGATTTCTGGACAAAGTCATGTTAACACCTAAATTAACATACTTACTAACCTTCTGTTCCAAATTAATACGACCCGTATAGCGTTCCATATCATTATTCTTCACTACACCGTTCTGCTTGAAGAAGTTTCCTGAAACCAGATATTTGGTTGATTCAGTACCGCCTGTAACAGATATATTATGTTGAGTCTGAAAACCTGTACGGGTAATTTCGTCAAACCAATCTGTATTATGGGCAGGAGCATTGATTTGAGCATCTGTATAATAAGGCTTATAAGCAGTAGAAGCCTCACCTTCGGTTTTTCCACCATATACACCGATACCGTTCGCTCTCATCCATTCTTCCTTGGCATAGCGATTGGATTGTATCATAAAGTCTTGAGCACCCAACATATCATAATCACTTGCCAGTGTCTGAACAGTAGCCGTACCGGAATAAGTCACTTTCGGAGCACCTGTTTTACCCTTTTTAGTAGTGATGATGATTACACCATTACCGGCACGTGCACCATAAATAGCTGTAGAGCTGGCATCCTTCAAGACCTCGATAGACTCAATATCATTCGGGTTGATAGAAGCCAAAATATTATCCGAACTACCCGCATCATATTTACCCGTTTTAATAGCATCGTCCGAAGTCGGATTTACCGGAAAACCATCGATAATCACCAACGGATCGTTACCGGCATTGACAGAAGCAGCACCACGGATGCGGAAGTTAGAACCACTACCCGGCTGTGCACTTACCATATTTACTTGCAAACCTGCTGCCTTACCTGCCAAAGCGTGACTGATAGTAGATACCGTACCCACAGGAGCATCGTCCATCTTCACAGATGCAACAGCACCGGTTAAGTCTTTTTTCTTCATTGTACCATAACCGACAACAATAACTTCATCCAACATTTCCGTATCTTCACTCATAGTAACAGACAATGGCTTGCCGGCCTGAGATTTCAAAGTCTGTGTCTTATAACCAATATAAGAAACTTCCAATTCCGCTTTAGCCGAACTTACAGTCAAAGTAAATTTACCATCCATATCGGTAACAGTACCGTTTGTTGTACCTTTTTCTACTACACTGGCACCGATAATAGGTTCACCTGTCGCATCCAGTACCGTACCACTTACCACTGTAGAAGCCTGTTTAACAGCTTTAGTTCCTTCTGTAGAAAGAATTATTTTTTTATCTAAAACAGAATAAGTAACATTCGTTCCGGCAAATACCTTCTCCAGAACTTCAAACACATTTCCTTGATTAGCCGAAACAGACACACGACGATTCAAGTCTACATGTTTATTATTGAAAAAGAAATCAAAACCGGTTTTTGCCTTAATCTGATTCAATACTGTTTCAACTGTTTGATTACTAGCATCAATGCTGATTTTTGTTTTTTGCGCATACGTTTCTGCTGCATGAGTCAAGCTCAATGAGCAGGCAAGAAATAGAACACATAGTCTCATAAACAAAGGGATTTTGTTAAATGATAGCCATAACGACTTTATCATCCAGAATACTTGGATGCTAAAAGGATTTTGCATAATTTTGTAAAGACTGAGGTTAATAAAAATGTTATCTTAGCTTGTCGCCAAACAAGCTTTAAAAAGTTTTCATTTTTCCATGCGGTAGATACGCCAATATCTTCCGCATGTTTTTTGTTTTAAGGCGCTCTTTTCTGTTTCATAATATTTTCTAAAAGGTTAATAAGGTTTTATTTAATATATCTCTATCCGCTGTTTCTTATCGGAAATTTCATCACTGTCCAAATAACGCCAATTTATTTGGGACGAGATTTTAAAATATTCCAAGATACGTTCCAAACGCTGTGTAGAGAATGTTCCTGTAAACGAATACTCCTTAATACGATTACTCTTCACAACAAAGTCTACATTATAACGTTTGCCTAACATATGGAGAATATCCTCCATAGAGGTATTTTTAAATACTATTTTACCATCTTTCCAAGCAATCTCCGATTCGCAAGAAGTAGCAAACATTTTCGTCTCACCCGATTCCGGAGTATACACCAGCTTATGATAAGGTTTCAACTTTATCATTTTAGCTTCTCCTGCTTTATCTTTAAAGAAAAAGCCGACACTGCCTTCCACCAGTGTAGTCGATATCCGACCATCGGCAGCATAAGCTTCCACATTAAAACTGGTTCCGTATACTTCTATTTGTGACTGATGTGCGGTAGAAACCACAAAACGCCTCTCCTTATCCTTCGTCACATCAAAATAAGCCTCACCAATCAATTCCACCTCACGGCTTTCGCCCACAAAGCGGGAAGGATAACGCAATGAAGACTCAGAATTCAAATAAACAACAGTGTTATCGGGCAATACAACCGAGGTAGTCATTCCCGGATTTGTCTTTATTTCAACCATTTGAGCCACCTCCTGCTGCTCATCCTTATCCTGATACATCCACAAAACAGCAATCAATAGCGGGATGGACAACATCGCAGCTATTCGTTGTGTCCATTCCCACCAAGAGATTCTTTTTTTGTTCATCCTACCTTTTACCTTCCTTAATGCCTTTTCCGTATCTACACTTTTCATCACATGCAATGTATCGGTGGCCAGATAAAGCGCATGAATCTGATTCATTATTTTACGATGAGATTCATCTTGTTCTATCCATTCTTCCACCAACCGACTTTCTGCCGCTGTTGTCATTCCTTCACAGAAACGAGGCAACAGCTCCTCTATGTTGTTATATGTATTATCTGTATCTGTCATTTTTGAGAGCTCATTTATTATTAAGACAAACCCCGAAGAAAGATTCCTAAACAAAAAATGGTATTTTTTTGAAAAAAGATGTTTTAGTATTAAAAGCATAAATGAAAAACTTATCTTTGCAGACGAGTTAACGAGGAATAATCAAGATGAAAACAGACAGAAATATGGAAGATATGGCTCTATTGAGTTCCCTCCGAAAGGGGGAACAACAAGCATTCGACAGTCTGTTCAGGAAGTATTATCCGATGTTATGCGCTTATGCCCGCCGCTTTGTTGAGCTGGAAGATGCGGAAGAAATTGTTCAGGAGATCATGCTTTGGATATGGGAAAAACATTCGGAGCTAATAATCGAATCTTCCCTTAGCCAATATCTTTTTAAAATGACCTACCACCGGGCATTGAATCTGATAGCCAAGAAAGAAATCATCAACCGGGCAGAAGCAGTTTTCTATACCAAGAATCAGGAAATGCCGGAAGATGTGAATTACTATCAAATAAAAGAACTGACCAAAAGAATTGAAAAGGCAATAGCTGCATTACCCGAATCCTATCAAACGGCATTCATTATGCATCGCTTTAAAGGCATGAGCTATAAAGATATCGCCGTTACTTATAATGTATCCCCCAAGACAATAGACTACCGCATTCAGCAGGCTCTGAAATTATTGAGAGAAGACCTAAAAGATTATTTGCCACTGACGGTATTGCTGGCATTGCATATCGGCTGATTCAGACTTATAATCTTTCCTACATTGCCTCGGTTAAAAACAGCCTCAACAAGATTAGTTGAAAGTAGGTTTCACACATATCATGAAGTCAACCTGTTGCTACACAAAGCGTTAGCGTGAAAGGAAATAAGTAAGATACAAAAATACGAGGAACAAGTGAAATAAATAGGTCGAAACGTCTTAGAAAAAAGACCAAGGTCTTTTTCTAAAACACTTAAGTCTTTCTCAGAAACTCTTTGGTCTTTTTTTAAAACCTCAAGGTCTTTTCATTACGATACGTTGACATCTGTTAAGATTCTCAAGTTGGATATAAAACGAAGACAATGTTTCCGCCTTTTCTTTAATTAATGAAAGTAAAATCTCCGTTAACCAAGACCGAGGTTAAGCAATCGCAATATGCTTTTCGAGATGAGCTATCACTCTTTGAAAAAGCTTTAAATCCTTCTCAAAAACAATTAAGTCTTTTCAAAAAATGCCCGAGTGCTCTTGAAAAAATTGTTTTGCACTTTTTAATACTCACGAGATAGGGAATAAATACGTATCAAACGGGTAGTAATAACCTGATAATGTGAAATATATATTTTCATGAGAAAAGAAGAAATCGGTAGATCTCTTAGTAAGAGATACACTTTTCGCTGCAAATTTACACAAAGTTTTGATAATTAAAACTTTTTGAGAAGAAAAATCACAAGGCAAGTGCAAAAATATCTTTAGTCTTAAGTTTCAGGACGCTTTTTTATGGGCTTAAACAACTAATAATAAAGTGCTTATGTGCGTTCGGTGTATCTCTTACTAAGAGATGCACCGAACGCAACCCTTTTTTAAGGGTTTGAAAAGTGAGTAATTATCTGAAATAGAGACGATAAAAAGAAAGTACAATGGACTACCTGTTTCTACACCGCGACAAGCGCACTTTTACTTCCGAAAGGCAGAAGAATCTGCTTTTCAGGGCTGCCCGGCTTTATTGGGAACAGAAGTATGAAGGACGCGAACCGGAAAAAGCAAGGAAAGTCGATTGTGAGCTATATAAATATGTATTGTATTATTTGGAAGTGCGCCAAGTGTTTCTTGACCCGAAGCTCTCACTGAAAAAGCTGAGCGATATGATTGAAACGAACCAGACTTATCTGTCGAACGTGGTCAACCGCTACTTCGGTTGCCATCTGAAAGAGTTGGTGAACACGTATCGGGTGGAATATGCCAAGGAACTGCTCCGTTCGGGCAAGTGTCTGCCGGAGGAGCTGCCCCAACGCTGCGGGTTTCTGTCGCGAAGTGCGTTTTATGCTGCTTTTAAAAAGGTGACGGGTGTTTCTCCCAAACGTTATATGAAATATGGACAGAGAGAAAAGCTCTCGGAACCAACAGAATATGTATAACCAATTTTAGTTTTTTAAATTTATAAATTTAAAGTTTTTCTATTATGAACAAAAAGTTTTTAAGTGCAATCCTGTTCGGAGCCTTAATGGTTTCGTCAACAGGAACATTTGTGTCTTGTAAAGACTACGATGATGACATCGATAACTTGCAGGGACAAATTGACAAGCTGGCAACCAAAGAAGATATGGAAGCCAAATTAGCTCAGATGCAAGCTGCCATTGACGCTGCTAAAGCAACAGCCGAAGAAGCTTTGAAAAAAGCAGAAGCAGGTGGAAACGCTGATGAAATCGCTGACCTGACAAAACGTATCGAAGCATTGGAAAAAGCTACTATCGATGTTGAAGCATTGAAAAAGGAACTGAAAGATGCTGTAAACGAAGACATCGATAAATTCCGTGGCGAGATGGAAGAGTTAATCGGCGAAGTAGAAGGTCTTGTTGGCAAAATTGCAGATTTGGTAACCAGCGTAGAATTAGTTAAATCTTATGCTATTGATCAGGAAAGTGGTTTTGCTCCTATCATGCTGAGTACAGCTATCGAACAAGAAAATGTATTCAGCGAAGGCATTAGCAACAAGATTACCTTTACAAAAGATGCTGAAGTTCAAACTCCGGGACAATTCTTGGTTCGTGTTTCTCCTACCAACGCTGTTCTGACACCTGACATGATTTCTTTGGTAAACAGTCAGGGTGAAAATTTGGACGGAATCTTGGAAGTAGTAAAAGTTGAAAAGTCTGAGGTACTGTTGAGCCGCGCTGCCAACGAAAGCGGTTTGTGGAACGTAACTGTTCAATTAAAGAACTACGGTGACGGAAAAGCTTTCGATGCAGCTACCAGCAATGAGGATAAAAAAATCTTGTTCGCCGCACAAGTAAACAATACTTTAAGCACTTCAGAAACAAGATATGTAACTTCTTCTTATGATCTGACTTTAGGTTGGAAAGAATTTGAAGGAGCTAATAAATTGAACTATTTTGTTGATACTAAGAATGTAGCAGAAATCAACAACCGTTTTAGTAATACTAGTTTGAGTTTGAAAGAACAAACAGCTACTATTAATTATAACGAATTAGAATGGATAAATGAAGCAGCTGTAAAACCAACAGAAAAAAATACAAAAAAAGGCGATGACCGTTCTCGCAAATTATTATACCCTGCAGTGCAAGGACAAGCTTTAAAAATTGCTCTGTCTTCTTCTAACGATGAAGTAGTTGCTCCTACAAACATCAGAGCTATCTATGTTGTATTGGATAAGCAAAATGCTGTTGAATCAGCTCCGTCAGAATTGAACGCATGGAACAGCTATACTTATACAGGTTTGAATACCGTAGTTGAAGGAACTTCTACAGAAATTACTATTGACAGTGAAAAAGCCATTGATGATATTATCGGTTTCCGCGTTTATGCTGTAAACTTCGATGGTACTTTGGTTGATCCCGATGGTAAAGCATTCTATGTTAAGATAGGAGATAAAGCAACAGCTTGGGATGCAGTTAACACAACCATCATTCCGTCTTCTGATGCTTCTATTCTCGTAGACATGACTCAATCAGCAAAAGAAACTATTAAGTTGAGTGCATTAACCAAACCATTCTCTGCAACATGGACTACTGACAAGCTTGAAGCATTAGGTGAATCACCTATATTTAACGCATACTTCGAAGACGCAGAAGGTCATGTAATTTATGACACCAATGGTATGTTGAACGCTACTCTCGATAAAGTTGATTTCAGCAAGATTGCCAAAATATATACTAGACCGACTGCAACAAAATGGTCTATGTACGAAGATGAGAAGACTTATTCCGGTACTTTGACTATTAAGAATGAAGATGGTTTCGTATTAGCTACATTGAATGTATCAATGACTAAAGAGTTACCAAAAGAACTGCCTGCAGGATTCTCATTCAAAGATAAACAAGTAATTGATGGTGTTTACAATTGCTATCTGATTGCTAATAACTGGAAAGCTGAACAGGCGGTCAATGGTACTATGCCTATCGAAAACTTTATCAACTTCGGTGATGGTGTTCAGTCTCAATATCAAGTAGTATTGGCAGAATCTCAGAGAAATGCTAATAATGCACTCGAATCACAGACTAAAAAAGGTAATGAATCGATTGATGTACAAACCGAATTCATCGACAACAAAACAGAGCATGCTACTGTAGTTTCTTATAACTATGGAGAAATATCTTCTAAGAAAGATGAAAAAGGTAATTATATTCCTGTAGTCATTAAAGCAGCTGAAATCAAAACAGTTTATTGCTGCTTCTACAAGAAGGAAGTGCATACTTGGAATTGGGCTACTAACGACCAAGTAGGTACTATTGATGGAACTAATTACGCAGAGAAAGACGGTAAGGGTAATTACATACACGAATTGCCTTCTACTACTCTGGTTTACGGTAGCAATTCTGAAATAGCATACAACAACTTTATCTTTGGTCAGAATGCTATTGACGGAACATTCTCTAAACTGTTGAGCAAACCTTACGAAGAAAGTTTGGTTATTAAGAGTGCTAAATTAGTTTCTGATGCAACTCAGAAAGAAGACTACTTCTCAGTAAGCACTGACTTGAAGTTCACAGCAATCAAGACAGACCTTGGTTCTAATCCGAAGGAAAATGTTCCTTCTACATTGACTGTGACTTGTGTTGATTCTTACGGACACGAAGTTGTCATCTCATTGAAGATGACTGTTGCTCCCCGTAAGTAATTGAAACAACAGTCAATTCAAACTCTAGAATAAGTTCTCCCTCATGCATGAGGGAGCTTATATAATAGAAAAACTTTAAAAACTAAAATCCCCGGCTTGTGATAAGTCGGGGATTTTTACTCTTCCACTATCCACTTCTCTATATTCCTCGTCTCCGCACTGAAGTTAACTCCTACTTTAAACAGTTTACGGCCGTCAAGTTCAAAAGGTGGTGCATAACGCTTTTCATTGATCTGTCACAATGCTTCTTCTGCCGTTCCATCCAGTTTAAACTCCATTACATAAATAAAACGGTCTGTCTGTAACACTAAATCCACACGCCCCTAGCAGTGTGATATTCCACTTTCACATAAAAGCCTACCAGCTTGAAGACAATAAAAAGAATGTTTTGACAATGAAGTTCCAATTCACGCACCATCTTATAAGGAGTATCTGCAAAGAAACTCTGCAAACGACGGAAAAAAGAATCATAATCACCAACTTCTACCTCACGGTTTGGAAAACCTAAACGGTAAATGCCAAAACGCTCGTCATACCCTTTAATAGTCAGATATCCGCTTTGATAAATCACCGGAATAGGATTGGTCGATTCTGAATCAAGTCAATATGCAGCATAGGATATAACTTGTTGCCCATAACTCATTGTTTTAACAGATAACACACAAAGATAAACAATTCCTTCTCACATTCAAGCCTTTATAGTCATAAAAGCTCTCTTCTCACCGGATAATTCCCTCTGAACTGTTCAAACTCTTCCGGCCGTTGCTTCAGCCAATCACTATCCCGCTGCGGATTATAAACCTGTAAGAAAGCTTCCTCTTTATCAGCCGACAAAGTCATAGGCGGCATGTCTGGAGGAACAATCTTGAATGAAGCATCTATATGGAAAAAGCGACAAACTGCTTCCAAAGCCATGCGGGTGGCATTCGCCTTCCCGTCGGCAGAATAACCGGCTATGTGAGGCGTCCCCAAAAAGACGGCTTGCAACAACTCACGGTCTATATCGGGCTCATGCTCCCAAGTATCGATAATCGCATCGCTTATCTGCCCTGTTTTCAAGGCACTCAGCAGTGCCGGAGTGTCAATGACCTCTCCGCGACAAGTATTTATTATCACAGGGCGGCGTTGCAAAGAGGCAAAAAACGAAGCATCCGCCAAATGGAAAGTCTTATACATCCCCGTGCGATATAAAGGAGTATGGAAAGTGATAATATCACATTTGCGCATCAAAGTCTGCAAATCGGTGAAGCCCTGCTCACCGTTGTCCTCACGGGGAGGGTCGTTCAGCAACACATTCATTCCCAGAGCCTCAGCCATTCGCCGGATGCGGCTACCTACATGGCCTACTCCCACAATGCCCATACACGTATCTTCCGGTTTCATTCCGCGCAGGCGCTTGAGCAGCAGAAGTGCAGCGTGCACATATTGCTCCACTCCGCCGGCATTGCATCCGGGACAATTGCTCCATGCGATACCCGCCTCACGGCAATAATCCACATCGATATGGTCAAAACCAATCGTTGCCGTCGCAATAAATTTCACAGAACTGCCCTCCAGCAATTCGCGGTTACAACAGGTACGTGTACGGATAATTAAAGCATCGGCATCTTTCACGTCCCGAGGGGTAAAAGCAGCCCCCGGCAAATATACCACCTCATCGGCTATCTGCCCTACAGCTTCTTTAATATAGGGGATTTTATTGTCTACAATTACTTTCATCTTCTAAAAAAACTAGGATTAGGGCAAAGGTAGGCACTTTTACCGAATAATAATTGGTTGATTAGAAAAGTTTGCATAGATTTGTCTTTCCAATAATTTTAAAACGAACAAGGTATGAGTTTTACAGAACTATGCAAGCCCATTTTTGTGCAGTCTATCAATGACTATCACAAGACAGATAATGTTGATACTCCCATCAACAATCCATACGAAGTGAAAAGCATCGAGTATTATCTTTATCTGAAAAACTGGATTGACACAGTACAATGGCACTTTGAAGACATTATTCGCGACCCGCAGATTGACCCGGTGGAAGCATTGGCACTGAAACGCCGTATCGACAAGTCCAATCAAGACCGTACTGATTTGGTGGAACTGATTGACAGCTATTTCCTTGACAAATATAAAAATGTAAAAATACAGCCCGATGCAACGATTAACACCGAAAGTCCTGCATGGGCCATCGACCGGCTTTCTATCCTTGCACTGAAAATCTATCACATGCGTCAGGAAGTGGAGCGCACCGACGTGTCTCCCGAGCATCACGCACAATGTGAAAAGAAACTGAACATCCTGCTTGAACAGCAAAAAGATCTCTCATCTGCCATTGACCAATTGATAGCCGATATCGAAGCGGGACGCAAATATATGAAAGTATATAAGCAGATGAAGATGTATAACGATCCGGCATTGAATCCCGTTTTGTACGGAAAGAAATAAATTATCTCCTCATGGCTAAGATTCTGGTAATCCGTTTTTCTGCAATCGGCGATGTGGCGATGACCATTCCGGTGATTTATTCGTTTGCCGTTCAGTATCCTCAACACCAAATTACAGTGTTGAGCCGCAATACGCTTGCACCTTTGTTTGACGGATTACCTCCCAATATCACTTTCCATGGAGTGGATTTAAAGGGAGAGCATGCAGGAATCATGGGATTGGAATGGATATACAAGGATCTGAAGAAAGAGCATTTCGATGCTGTAGCGGATTTCCATGATGTATTGCGCAGTAAATATCTGCGAATAAGATTCAGACTGGCCGGCGTGAAGGTAGCGCATCTGGACAAGGGACGCAGTGGAAAAAGGAAATTGGTACGTGCCAGAAACAAAGTGATGGAATGGCAAAAGTCGTCATTCCAACGATATGCCGAGGTATTCCGGAATATAGGTTATCCGGTAAAATTAAATTTCCAATCGCTTTTCGGCAAGGGCAAGGGAAATATCTCGTGCATGCAGCCGCTGACGGGCGACAAAGGCACGGACAAATGGATTGGCATTGCTCCGTTTGCCGCCCATGTAGGCAAGATTTATCCCTTATCCAAGCAAGAGCAGGTAATCAGCTTGCTGTCTGAACGCAAGAATACGAAAATCCTGCTGTTCGGAGGAGGAGCCAAAGAGATTGAAGTACTGGCAAAATGGGAACGTCAATATCCCAACGTTATATCCACGGCAGGTAAACTGACACTGAACTCGGAACTGGCACTTATGAGCCATCTGGACGTTATGTTGTCTATGGACTCTGCCAATATGCATCTGGCATCATTGGTAAACATTCCGGTGGTCTCCATTTGGGGTGCCACACATCCATACGCCGGATTCATGGGATGGAAACAATTGCCCGACAACGCCGTACAGGTGGATTTACCATGCCGCCCCTGTTCCATTTTCGGGAATAAACCCTGTTGGCGCAAGGACTATGCATGTCTGCAAGGAATCACTCCCGAAATGGTAGTGCACCGTATTGAACAGGTTATCGTTTAAAAAAAGAATAAACCATACTCTATGAAAATTGTAATTCATCCCGATTTTATGCAGACTGCCGATTTTATCAAGCAGCTACCTCAACATTTCGCACAAGAAGGAGAGCTGCTGTATGAAGGTAGAAACGAAGTCAGACGTTATCGGGTGAAGAACGAATGGTTGGTAGTAAAAAAATATAAGCAACCTAATATCATTCAACGGATTGTTTACACTTTTTTCAAGAAAAGCAAAACGGAACGGGCTTACCTTTTTGCCGGCATGCTGCGCAAGAGAGGATTTGACACCCCGCACGAAGTAGCTTATATTGAAAAGAAAAGAGGAGGATTGTTTCTGGACGGATATTTTATCTCTACCCAATGCAACTACCCTCCCCTGTCCAAAGTGCTGTGGCAACGCCGGTTCGACAAACATGCCGCAAACGAGTTGGCCGCGTTCATGGTGCAATTGCACGAAAAAGGAGTATTACATGGCGACTTGAACCTGACCAACATACTTTATTGCACAGACAATGACGGTCATTATCATTTCACTTTAATTGATACCAACCGTTCCAAGTTTAAATGTGCTCTCACCCGAAAAGAGTGTCTGGAGAACTTGAAGCGTCTCACACACAGCAAAGCACTCCTGCGATATGTGGTAATGCAATATGCCAATTTAAGAGGATGGCCTCCCAGAGAATGTGCTTTGGAAGTATTTCAATTCCTTCTCCAGTTTGAACAGAAACGACGAAGAAAACGCAGGCTTCAGGCATTAATCGGAATAAAAAAGTAACAGACAATGAAGGTAGTATATTATATTGTATTTTTCTTTTGGTACTTGCTTTCGCTTTTACCATTACGCTTCTTATATATTTTTTCCGATGTACTCTACTATCCGCTCTATTACTGTATTCGCTATCGACGTAAGGTGGTTCGGCAAAACCTCACCGGATCTTTCCCCGATAAGAATGAAAAAGAACTTATCCGTATCGAGAAGCAATTTTATCACTTCTTTTGCGATTATATGATAGAGACAATCAAGTTGTTTTCTATCTCGAAAAAACAATTAAAGCGAAGGATGACTTTCGGAGGAATAGACGAGATAGTAAAGAAACTGGAAGAAGAGAATAAGAACTTCTGCTTTATTTATTTGGGACATTATTGTAACTGGGAATGGATTGCCTCTCTGCCCTATTGGGTACCGGAAGATATACTGTGCGGACAAATATACCACCCGCTATACAACAAAGCCTTCGACCGGCTCTTCCTTCGCCTGCGCAACCAGTTCGGCGGCGAATGCATCTCGATGAAGGAGACGCTCCGCCGAATCATCGAATTGAAACGCGCCAAGCAGAAAACAATCATCGGCTTTATCTCCGACCAAGCTCCGAAATGGAACAGCATCCACCATTGGACAGACTTCTTCCATCGTGAAACTCCGGTATTCATCGGAACGGAGAAGATAGGTAAACAGGTAGATGCCTTGATTTATTATGCCGATGTGAAACGGATAAAGAGAGGATATTACCATTGCGAGTTCAAACAACTGACCGATAACGCCAAAGCTGTGCCCGATTTCCAACTGACAGATATGTATATCCATAACTTGGAACGTATGATAAGCGCAGTGCCTCAATATTGGTTATGGAGCCACAAACGCTGGAAACGTACCAAAGAAGAGTGGATAAGAAGACAACAAGAAGAAAAAGAAAAGAAGTGACAATGAAGGAGTATGATTATTTAATAGTAGGCGCCGGATTGTTCGGAGCCGTATTCGCACATGAAGCCCGATGTGCCGGCAAGCGTTGCCTTGTCATTGACAAGCGCGGCCAACGCGGAGGCAACTTATACTGCGAAGACGTGGAAGGCATACATGTACACAAATACGGCGCGCACATTTTCCACACAGACAATAAAGAAGTATGGGATTATGTGAACAGCTTTGTGGAGTTCAACCGATACACCAATTCTCCTTTGGCTCGTTTCGGAGATAAATTATACAATCTTCCTTTCAATATGAATACTTTCTATCAGCTATGGGGAGTAAAAACCCCGGCAGAAGCGAAGGAGAAGATAGAAGAGCAACGCCGGGAGTTTGCCCATATCACCGAGCCTGCCAATCTGGAAGAACAGGCTTTGAAACTGTGCGGAAAAGACATTTACCGCTGTCTGATAAAAGGGTATACAGAGAAACAATGGGGCAGGGCGGCCACCGAATTACCTGCATTCATCATCAGACGTATCCCTTTCCGCTTTGTATATGATAATAATTATTTCAACGATGCTTATCAGGGCATCCCCAAAGGCGGATACAATGTATTGATTGATGCCCTGCTGGAAGGTATTGACGTACGCCCGGGCACAAACTACTTCGAGCATCGCGAAGAGTTAAATGCATTGGCAGACAAAGTGCTCTTCACCGGATGTATCGACGAGTATTTTGATTTCTGTTGCGGCCGTCTGGAGTACAGAAGCCTGCGTTTCGTCCATCAACTGTTGGACACGGAAGACTTCCAAGGCAATGCAGTGGTGAATTATACCGAACGCGAAGTTCCCTACACACGCATCATCGAACATAAGCATTTTGAATACGGCACACAGCCCGTCACTGTCATTACTTATGAGTATCCTGACGATTTCCAACCGGGCAAAGAGCCTTATTATCCCGTCAATGACAAACGAAACACTGAAATATATCAGAAGTATAAAGAGCTGGCCCAACAACTCCCTAACGTTCTGTTCGGCGGACGGTTGGCGCAATACACATACGCTGACATGGACGATACGGTCAATGCAGCACTTACATTATGGAGAAAACAAACTAATAACTAAAACTTATGGAAGAAACCAAAAAAAATAAAGTGTTAATAGACCTTTCTGATCTAAAGGACCCTAATTGCGGATTCGGACAAATAGCCATCAATTACTCAAAACAATTTGCAGCTTTGTCCGTAGATGACCTACATTTTATTTATTTACTACCTAGAGGAAACAAAGAATTTTATGGTAATAATGTAACATGTATCCCCACAACCCACCCAATCATCCATAAATGGTTTCCATTCACACTTCCCAAAGTAGATATATGGCATTCTGTAAATCAATTCAATAAATTACATCGAAATGATAGAAATTCAAAATTTATATTTACAATACATGATTTAAATTTCCTTTTTGAGGAAAAAGGAAGAAAAAGGCAAAAGTACCTTCAAAGAATGCAACAAAAGATAGATAAAGCAACTATCATCACAACTATTTCTCATTATGTTGCAGATGAAATAAAGAAATATACTAACTTACATGGGAAAGAAATCCGTGTTATCTATAATGGGGTAGAAAGGATAGATCAACAAGAAGATAAAAAGCCCCAATTTGCAACGGGACGTCCATTTTTCTTTACTATCGGACAAATGCGCGCAAAAAAGAATTTCCATATATTAATAGATGTAATGAAGTTCTTTCCTGAATATGACCTTTACATCTGTGGAGAAGATAGATTCAGATACGCAAAGGAAATAAAAGCATTAATCAAAGAAAGAAAAGCCATCAACGTATATCTAACCGGCAAAATAGAACAAACAGAAAAAATATGGTTGTACCGCAATTGCGAATCTTTCTTATTTCCTAGTAAGGGAGAAGGATTCGGACTACCAATTATTGAAGCCATGCAATTCGGGAAAGCAATATTTATATCAAATTACACTTGTCTCCCTGAAATCGGTAATGGTTTCGCTTATATTTGGGACAAACTAGAGCCGGAAGCAATGGCAAAGAGCATCCGGAAGAATCTTCCCTTATTCTATGAACAAAAAAGTAAAATAAAGCAGATGAAAGAATATGCATATTCTTTTAGTTATGAAAAGCATATACAAGCATATATAAATTTATATCGTGAACTGCTATAGCATTACACTTTAAGACCAATCAAAGCCATGAACAGAATTTGTTTTATAACTAGAAACTATAAAGATACCAACAGTGCAGGCAATAAAGCTAAAACAGATATGGAAAATATCTTAATAAGTTTGGGAGCAACTAATCTAGGGTTGCAACGCACATTCTATAAATCACATATCATCGCCTTTTTTCTTAATTTATGCGGGATTATAAAAGCATCTCTCTTGTTAAGTCCCAATGATAGACTTGTACTCCAATACCCATTAAAAAAATATTATACATGGATATGTCGCATAGCTCATTTGCGAAATGCCAAGGTCATAACGCTAGTTCATGACCTTGGTTCTTTTCGAAGAAGAAAGCTTACCATACCACAAGAGATAAAACGGTTATCTAACACAGACTATATCATAGCTTTAAACAGCTCAATGAAAAAATGGCTAGAAGAACATGGCTGCCAACAAAGTATCGGTACACTAGATATTTGGGATTATCTATCGAATCAAATTTCTCAAAGTCAGCATCAGAAAGAAACAAAATATAGGATTATTTATGCAGGAACTTTAAACTTGAGAAAAAATACGTTCTTAGTACATTTCCCACAATATATCAACTCTTTTGATTTAGCATTATATGGCAATGGCAATAATTTACATGGTATTGATTCATTACCCCATATTTCCTATCATGGATTCATAAAATCCGATGAACTTATAGCATCTGTTCAAGCTGATTTCGGTTTAGTATGGGATGGTGAATCATTAGATGGATGCACTGGAAGTTGGGGAGAATATCTAAAGTATAATAATCCACATAAAACCTCATTGTATATACGTTGTGGACTTCCTATTATTATATGGAAAGGAGCAGCACTAGCACAATTTATAGAACAAGAACAAATAGGAATCTGCATTACTTCATTAACGGAATTAGACTCAATACTTTCCATGTTAACAGAAGATGAATATAGAAAAATGAAACAGAATGTTCTTCATTTAAGTGAGAAGCTAAGTAAAGGGTATTATTTTAAGCAAGCTGTTAATAAAGCTCTTAAAATTCTACAATAATAAAGAACCAAGTAATATTTATATTGCTTTATCAGAATATTCATAAATTAAAACACTACTTTTGCATAGTTAAAAGAATGTCGTATTTATAATATCCGTATATGATACCCAAAATTATTCATCTATGCTGGTTTAGCGATGAACCGTTTCCTGTGGAAATAAAAATTTGCTTAGAAACATGGAAACGTGTACTACCTGATTTCAAAGTAAGACGTTGGACTTACCAGGACGCAAAAGCTATTGGTTGTCAATTTATTGACGAAGCATTAGAAGCCAAGAAGTGGGCCTTTGCTGCTGATGTCGTACGTTTTTACGCCGTATATACTGAAGGAGGAATTTATATGGATAGCGATATCTTTATCAAAAAACGTTTTGATTCGTTTATCCCTGAACATGGTTTTGCCACTTTTCATGAACATATTGGAGATAGGTTAAAATTACAAGCAGCTTTTTTTATGGGAGAAAAAGAAAATCTATTCTGCAAAGAAATATTCGAATATTACAACCAAAGGCATTTCTTAAACACAGATGGCACATTCAATATGGTTATTTCTCCAGTTATTATGCTTGATATAGCACGTAAAAAAGGATACTTACCTAAAGATATAGAACAACATTTAACTGATAATACCATTATTTATCCAGGGTATTATGTTACACCTTGCAGCAAAAACATAGTCATTAGTCCAAAAGCTTTTGCCGAACACCGTATTTATGGAAGTTGGAGAAAACGTAAACTAGGCAGAAGAATCGAACTCTTTATTAAGCATATATATTTAGCTATTAGATTTGCAATATTCAAAAGATAAGATCTTGCAAATAAAATTCTTCCATTATAGAATTTGGTTCTTCGTTACTTTTAGAGTAGCTCATGTTTCAATTGCCTTAAGAAACCTAGAATTTCAAAAAAGTAGCCACTACTACCATATATTCGGCAAAACGTGCTAAATAGGGACATTCATTAAACTAATGATATAGCAAAGATACAAAATATTTCAGAAATTCACCCAACTTTGGGTTTTACAGAATTTGAGATTCCGGAAAAATATCGCAAGAGTTTTAAAGAGAGTGAGCTTGGCAGGCTTCATTCGTTATTTCCGTTTGAGTGTATGGCAAAAGCCGCAGGCCTGTCGGACTGGCGTCCGGACTGCAGGAACATTTTAATCCTTCCGCAAAGATAGTCCTTATGGTCCTGAAAGCATACACCGGATTCTCTGACAGACAGCCGGCGGAACATCGGAACGGCAATATACACTACCGGATGTTCTGCAGAATCATGACAGCCCCGTTCTTTCCCATAACCAACTTCAAGATAGTCAGTGCCATCCGTAATGAGATAGCATCCCGCCTTGACATTGATTCCTTTCAGGAGATCCTGACTTCACACCGGAAACCTTATCTTGATAACCTTCACGTGTGCATGACTGATGCCACACGCTACTAGAGCCACATGCGTTTTACTACGGACATGAAGCTTCTTTGGGAAAGCGTCGAAGGATATACAGGCATATCTGCAAGTATTGCTGTGAGTTGGCATAAGGCATCCGCGTAACAAATACAAAAATGTGGCGGAGCCTATCTGTCCTACTGCAAGAAAAGAAAAAGGAAGGGCTCAAGGATGCTCAAGTGCCGCATGATCAGACTTCTTGAAAAGTTCATCACTCAAAGGGATGAGATTCATAGCCAGTACGACACTTCACTCCGGTATACACAGGATTACCGAAAGCGTCTTTCCATCATCAGAAAGGTTCTTGTACAGGAAAAGGAAATGTTCGAAGGGCAACCAAAGATGAGCCTTTGAAGAAGATGCTCAGAAGTGAACTCTCAAAAGAAAGGAGCACCCAGCTTGAGGGAAGTTTCGGTACCCAAAAGCAACATTACTCGCTTTCAAGGATAAAGGCACGGAACAGGAAGACGAAAATCCTGTGGATTTTCTTCGGAATACATACGGCAAATGCCATACTGATGACAGACAAAATCAAAAACAGAACGGCTAAAACGGCATGATATGATTTTACAGACAGAATCAGAAGAGGTCATCAGACTTCTTCTGCAGCGTCTTGTCTTGACAAATAAGAGTATAGGGGAAAATACAGAAAAATGACAATAAAATGGCATATGAATTCTGTTGAAAACCAAACACCTCTATTGTTATTCCGCACAATAGATGGTTCTCTTTACAAGCAATATGTAGAAGAAGTTCCCGAGTGAGCACCGTTCTTATTGAAATAAGATTCAAACCACTCATACATCCGTTGTATCCCATCTTGTATCTCCGTGCTGGGAGCATATTGGAAATCTTCTTCCAGACGGGTGGTGTCTGCATACGTGCAAGTCACATCACCCGGCTGCATCTCTTCGTACCGGCAAACAGCCTCTTTGCCCGTGGCACGCTCTATGCAGTGTATAAAGTCCATCAGCTCTACCGGACGGGAATGTCCGATATTATAAACCCTAAAGGGAACTTCTGCCTCGTAAGGCTTACTTCCGATGATGCGTACCACTGCCTGAATAATGTCATCGATGTAGGTGAAATCGCGGCGCATCTTTCCATGATTGAACACGCGGATGGGCTCTCCCTTCGTAATTGATTTCATAAAGAGATACGGCGCCATATCCGGTCGACCCCACGGCCCGTAGACGGTGAAGAAGCGAAGACCGGTGGCGGGAATATGATAAAGATTGCTGTAAGCATGCGCCATCAGTTCATTCGACTTCTTAGTGGCAGCATACAGACTGACCGGAGTATCGGTCATATCAGTTTCGCAGAAAGGCACTTTCTCATTCATACCATACACACTGCTGGAGCTAGCATAGACCAAATGCTCTATATGGTGATGACGACAGGCTTCCAGAATATTAAGGAACCCCATCAGGTTGCTTTCTGCGTATGCATAGGGATTGACAAGGGAATAACGCACTCCCGCCTGTGCCGCCAGATTACATACAATGTCGAAGTGTTCCGCATCAAACAACGCAGCCAGCAAGTCACGGTCTGTGATATCGCCTTTCACAAAACGATAGTTGGAATATAATGTGCTGACAGTAAGTCGGCCTTCCTCTATGTTCTCCCGCTGGATGCCACATAACTCTTTCAGACGGCCATACTTCAGATTGACATCATAATAATCGTTCAGATTATCAATGCCCACCACTTCATTGCCTTGCTCTGCCAATGCCTTCACCAGAAAAGAGCCGATGAAGCCGGCTGCTCCTGTCACTAATATTCTTTTCATCATCTTATTCTTTTATTTTCTGACTTTTATGACCAATCATCAAGTTGCGGATATAGGACAAGAACCCAAAGGATTGTCCCAAAATCAAAATGGGGTCATGGCGCAGCACACCATAAATCACTATCATGCAAGATCCTACGAGGCTGATTACCCAAAAGGTAGGCGGAAGCGCCGATACCTGTTTACGGCTGGAATAAATCCACTGATAGATGAAACGGAAAGTAAAAATAAACTGTCCCGCAGTGCCGAATACAATCAGCCACACAGGTATATCTTCATTCTTCAAAAAGTTCTCAACAAAATGGCTGCTGTCCTGCAATGTACCGATAGCTGCCAATAAAGGAGTGACTGCCAACAGTATCCTGAGCAGGACGGGAATACGCCGCCACACGCCTTTCAGACGCAAATTGCCGATATAGATATAAAACGAAATGAACTGCCCCACGATGATAGAAAAATCATTGCGCAACCAGCCATAATAAAACATCAAATAGGAGCCTATCAAACTGAACACCCAAAACAGTGTCGGCGAAATGACCTCATGTTTCTTTTCCGAAAGAAACCATTGTATCAGGATACGGGCGGAAAAACAAGCCTGAGCCAATAAGCCGATACAGAAAATCAGTATACTCATAGGTTATTCTCTCCCACTTGGTAGTTGATATATCGATGTGCCATCCAGCGGAAAGCAAAACAGTCCTTGAACGGCGAAACCAGTCGGTTCCACAGATGATACTTCGACACGCCTGCCTGACGCGGATAATGCCTCACCGGTATCTCATAAAACTTGCCTCCGTCCTGCAACTGTATCAATGCCGGAAGGAAACGGTGCATGCCGGTAAAGAACGGAACACGCTTTGCATAGTCGGTATGAAGGATTTTCAGCGGACAGCCCGTGTCGGTCGCTCCGTCATGCGTCATCATACGGCGGAAGGAGTTGGCTATCTTGGACTGCATCCGCTTGAACGCAGAATCCTTGCGCCGGGCACGAATCCCCATCACCAAGGGATACTCAGGAGCATACTTCAATAACAGGTCAAAATCACGCACATCGGTCTGCATATCGGCATCCATATAACCGACATACTTTGATTCGGCCGTATCGATACCTGCTTTCATGGCGGCAGACAAGCCTCTGTTTTGTTTCAGACTGATATAATAAAAATGCGGAGTGTCCTTGCACGATTCCTGAATAAGTTCCAAGCTTCTGTCCTTAGAGCCGTCATTCACAAAAAGTGCACATGCAGGCACGGGACATGCCGGCAGATAAGCACCAACTACTTCCTGCAAACGTTTTATATTGTCTTCCTCATTATAAACAGGAATAACAATAGTCAATGAATAATTTGCTGTCTTGTTCATTTTTTCTTCAATAAAGTTATATGATAAACAAACTTATCGTTGTAGCGGCTACTGCTTTTTGCCCAGCGATTATCATCATATTGTCCAATATATGTTGTATCAATACTTCTCAAAAGTTTTACCGGCAATTCTTCTTCCGCTCTGCCGTGAGTGAGTATGGCACAAGGCAGAACCGATTTTACAGAATCCGCATGTGCCATATCCAACGGACGAATCTTCCGTCCGGCGGCATAAACGAGCTCTATTCTTAATTCATCCTTTTGATTATAATAGAAAGGAACATCTTTCAGTTCTTCCAAATCCCGCGTCCGGGAGATACTCTTCATCTCCGGGTTGTTAATGACATTTCCCAATAAAGGAAGCATAAAGCATTCTGCCGACAAGAACAGAATCAGCACTCCGCCAACCAGTTTAATCGGCTGTAATCTTACTGCCGACCGGATAAGGCAGGCAGCTATCCCCCAAATCAGAACCGAAAGTACAGCCAGCGTCGGCAAGGAAACATAGCCGGGACGATAGACAAACCAATATCCGGCTATCGGCAAAACAGCCACCACCACTGCCACCAGCCATGCATTGACCCGATACACCGCTTTATCGGCTTTCGATGCTTGCGGAGAGCGCAACCGGTCTGCCCAGACTATAATCAGATACCCCATTGTATAAGCAGCCGACATTAATACCGGTAACAAATACCTGTTTTTCTTTTCCGGCAACAACGACAGCAGGACAACGGTGGAGAGCATCCATAGCAAAGGGAAAAGATATTCTTTCCTTTTTCTGTCTTCTTTAGACCATAACGGGAGAAACAGGGAGGAAAGCAATAGTATTGCCCATACTCCGGTTTCGAGGAAAAAGCTCCAATAGTAATACCACGGACGGACATTCCGGTTAATCCATGCTGCCGACTCCTTATCTGCCACGTATGACATGGCATCGCCATGAAACAGATAGATAAACGCATACCACCAGCAACCAACAATCAGACAAACGGCAATCATCACCGCAAGAGCTTTCCACTTCCCTTTCATCGACGGCCGGTAGATATAACAATAAGAAATGAGGAACGGCAACAACAAGGCATAGAAGGAGACAGGACCTTTACTCATAAACGACAGCCCCATAAATACGCCTGCCCAAGTAAAGTCTTTCCAAGAACAGGCTTTGGCCGCAAATGCCCTGATAAGGAAATAAATCGCCCCCATCATAAATGCATGGCAATAAATGTCCCACGAGGCCGTACGCCCCATCAGAATAATATTGTAACAGGTGCAAAGCAAAATGGTGGAAATAAAGGCATAACGCTTATTACGCATCACTTGCACAGCCGTGAGATAGAAGAAGGCAACCAGCAAGATGGCTGCAAAACCTGCCATCGCACGCTGAAGAGCCAGATTGTCGGGCGAAATCATCTCCGCCACTGCAGTCAGCCACGTCGGTAAAGGTGGTTTCTCCAAACGCAAATCTCCGTTCATGGTCGGTACCAGCCAATTGCCGTCATGTACCATTTCACGGGCGGTTACCATGTTGCGTGCTTCCATGATATCCGGCACAACAACCCGATTATTAATAAAAAAGGAGATGATACATATCAATAATATCACCCATCCTTGCTTGCTTAGCAATTTATCTTTCATGCTCTAAATCAAGTTCCAAGTTGAGATGGGTACAAAATTAAGTAAAAATACAGAGACTTCTCAATAGTCTGCCTAGAAAATAAGATAGAATAACAATCAGACGGATAAGTCCTTTATCAGACGGTACATTCTCTCTTTGGTATAAAGCGACAAAAGTATCTGCCTGTTTCTCAACTTCGTTTCACGGTCTAAGGGTGTATCCAGCTCTTTTTGTGACAGTTTCTCCAATTCATAAACAGTCAGCCCGTGAGACTGTGCCCATTCATAAACCGGATTTACATGCGAAAGGAATACTTTTGCTCCCAAATAGAGTGCTACAATAATATTTCCGATAGCTTCCTGCCGCCAATTGCCGAACAAGGCAACACTGACATCCGACTGAAGACGATTATACTCGTCCAACGGCATAAAATCCAATAACGGCGAAAAATTCTCACCCAAAAGCAATCTGCCTGATTGAAGAACATGGTCCACATATCCTTTCTTACCCGAATAACTCAACGGAACAATCACTCGTCGCGAACCGATATCCAGCTTAGACAGAATACGCATCACATACTCATGGTTGTTAGTGCCGGAAGCGGAGTTGCCAATCATGATACTGTTGCCGCAGACTTCGCTATTCATCAGCTCTTTACCCAAAATAATGTCCAAAGGATAGTAAAAGAAATCTTTCCAAGGCTTTGACTGCAATTCCGGATAATAGCGCATTAAATACTGATAATCGTTTTCTGTCGTATCAGTAACAATATAATCCACTTTCTGCTTGATGAAGCGTATTGTCTTTCGGGCATTCCATTGCTGTTTCCATCTGTCAAACGGACGCCACAACATATTCTGCCGATTTTTTCTTTTATAATAGGAAGTAGTGGGATCAATCATACGGAAACCTTTGGGGACCAACAGCTTATTATACAAATCCATCCCCCATACAATCCAATAGACAACCGCTCCCTGCAAATCCAGTTTATTAAGAACATCCATCTTACGCTTATTGAGCAGATGAATATAGACCTCAGAGAACGAAAACTCATCCTTGCGGGCAAAAAATTCTGTCCGCGAAAGTACATTGGTTTCCTTTCTTACCCATTTAAAGGAAGAAGTGCGATTGGTCACAACAAACAGATTCTCTCCCGGAAACACTTCTTCGAAGGCATCAATCGTACGATTGATAATCTTCTCATCGTTCACCAAATGAAGCTTCATCTCTCTCTGATGTATAAAAAGACTTGATTTGTTCACAGATATACTTCACTTCATCGGGCTCCAAAGCATAAAACAACGGAAAACGCACCAGGCAGTCTGTGTATTTATCTGCCTGTGGCAACTCTTCTACCTCCCACTTTTGATTCTTCACAAAATCACTTTTGTGAAGACTCAAATAATGGAATACAGAATAGACACCATGAGATTTCAGATAACGGATTAATGCCGTTCTTTCTTCGGGAGTGGCACACACAGCATAAAAGGCATGGGCATTATTTGTTGCATAATCGGGCAACACAGGCAACGACAGGCTCGAAATGCCTTGCAGGTTCTGATAATACATATTCCAAATCTCTTTCCGCTTCTGCTGGATGGAGTCCAATGCTTCCAGCTGTGCCCACAAGAAAGCAGCCACATACTCGGGCGGAAGAAAAGAAGAGCCTGTATCCACCCAGCCGTATTTATTAATCTCACCCCGGAAAAATTCGGCACGGTTCGTTCCTTTCTCCCAAAGGATTTCGGAACGCTTCACAAAGCGGGGATCATTAATGGCCAATAAGCCACCTTCGCCGCACTGGATATTCTTTGTTTCATGGAATGAGAAAGCGGCCAAATGACCTATACTGCCTAACGGACGCCCTTTATAGAAACTATCTATTGCCTGCGCCGCATCTTCTATCACCAGCAAATTATGGCGTTCGGCCACTGCCAGAATAACATCCATATCGCAAGCTATTCCGGCATAATGTACAGGAACAATGGCACGGGTACGGGGAGTTACCAAGGCTTCCAGCTTCTGCTCGTCAATACAGGGGTTATCCATACGGCTATCGGCAAAAACAATCCTAGCTCCCTGCCTCACAAAGGCAAGGGCTGTAGAAACGAAAGTATAAGAGGGCACAATAACTTCATCACCGGGCTGAATGCCGGCCAGCATAGCACACATTTCAAGTGCATCAGTACAAGAGGTGGTCAGTAAACATTTACAACTTCCAAGCTTTTCCTCAAAGAAAGACTGACATTTATGAGTAAAGTTACCATTGCCACATGTTTTTCCTTCTGATAATGCCTGAGTGATATATTTTTTTTCATTACCGGTCAGCCATACCTTATTAAAAGAAATAGTTTTCATTATATCTTTTTCTAGTTTATTAGTTCTCCCATATTGGCTTACAGGCAACAAAAGTAGTAAAAATAAGTAGAACCCTTTATTCTTTTCAAAGAAATAATCTATCTTTGTCCACATTATATCATAACAATAAATCATGAAGCAAACTTCTGCCTACAGTATCGGAGTAATTATCTCTACTTACAACAACCCGACATGGCTTGAAAAAGTCCTCTGGGGCTATCTTTTTCAAACACATCCTGCGGATGAAATTGTCATTGCCGACGATGGTTCCAAAGAAGACACCCGCCGGCTGATAGAAAGTTTTAAAGACAAACTGCCTATCAAGCATGTATGGCATGAAGATAATGGCTTCCAGAAATCACGAATCCTGAACAGTGCTATTCTGGCTTCCGAATCTGATTATCTGATATTCACGGATCAGGACTGCATTCCGCGCAAAGACTTTATAGCCACACATGCCGCATACGCCGAAAAGGGTTATTTCCTATCGGGAGGCTACTTCAAATTGCCGATGGATATCAGCAAACAGCTTACTTATAACGATATAAAGAGTGAGAATGCCTTCTCTCTCTCCTGGCTGAAAGAACAGCACATGAAATGCAACTTCAAATGTACCAAGCTTATTAAGAATAAGACTTTTACGCGTTTTATGAACGCCATCACCCCGACCAAAGCCACATGGAACGGTTGCAACGCCTCCGGATGGAGAGAAGATATATTCACCGTCAATGGATTTAACGAAGAAATGCATTATGGCGGACAGGACAGGGAGTTCGGAGAACGGATGTTCAACTTGGGAATCAAATCCAAACAGATACGCTATTCTGCCATCGTACTCCATCTGGATCATAAACGCCCTTACAAGACAAAGGAATCGATAGAAAAGAATATCAATATCCGTCGTAATACACGTAAAACAGGTATCACGGAGACACCGTTCGGAATCAAACAATTACATTAAAAAAGCTGCCGGGCCCTCATGTCCTGCACATGGGTACCGGCACTCCGGAGAAGGAGGAGAAAGGATAACAAACCATTTATCGTCTTCCCAAATCGTCGTATACACTTTGAAGAATTGCTTTGCCTTTGTCTATACGGGTATTGGTTCCGGCAGGTTCCTCCAGCAATATATTTCCCGAATTATTATCAACCACTGTCACTCCCGTACTGTCACGGAAAGCAAAGCCATTATTGAAACTATAAAAAGCAAACGGGTAGGTGTAATCACTGCCCAACACATTACGGCTGAAGTTGAAAGAAGAATGATCCAAACCTAGTTGCCCCAACAAAGTAGCGGCTAAATCGGCCTGATTCATAATCTTGTCTATTTTTACCGGTTGCTTCACTGCTCCTCCAAGCCACAGCATGGGTATGTGATAGAACCGGGGGGAAGTGTTCAGCCCTTCACGGGGATAATAAAAACCATGATCGGGCAAACAGATAACTAGTAAATCTTTCCACACCGGAGTCTGTTTCAATTTCTCTATAAATTTGCCCAGGCAATCATCTGTAAAGGCAAAAGCATTGGGAATCTGTTCGTCCAAGCGATGATAAGGAACTTCAAACGGTTCGTGACTGCTCAAAGTAAGAAAAGCCGTGTGCCACGGAGTTTCTTTTCTATCTTTCAATTGATTGTACAGATACTCAAATGTAATATCATCATTTACTCCCCATGCATTACTGGTCTGTTCGGCTAAAGAGAAATCTTTGTCGGCAGTAAGACGCTGATAGCCCTTACTCAACAAATAGCTCTTCATATTGGTAAAGTTGATATCTCCTCCATAAAGAAAATCGGTCTTATACCCCGCTTTCACCAATTCCTCTGCAATGGAAGGCAAAGTGCGGCTCTTTGCCGGGATTTTCATGACCGAGGCCGTCGGAAGTCCCAGATATCCACTGAAGGTACAGACAGTACCGCGGTCAGTCCGAAAACTGTTGGCATAACAGTTGGTAAAGAAAACGCCCTCTTCTGTCAAGCGGTTGAAATGAGGAGCTACATCGGGAAGACCGCCCAGAGGTTCGATAAAAGTACCTCCATAACTCTCCATCAAAATGATAAGAATATTGGGGCGCTTTGTATTCAACACCTCAATGATACTGTCTCCATCTGTCGAAGGATAAAGCCCGTCAAACAACCCGGCGCGTTTTTCTTCTTCGAAGAAATTAAATTCAGAAGCAAAGTCCTGCGATTTCCCCATAGAAGAAAGCAAACTGAAATCAGGATTGACAGCCGAATGATTCAAAAACTGCTCGCTGCTGAAATACACCTGACCGACGTTGGAAGTCGACTCGGTAACTCCCCCACGGATAATGATAAACAATACGCCGCCTATCAGCAACATGGCTCCTGTGGCTGCCACCCTCTTCCGCGCAGCAGTTAATACCGAAGGGGTTATTTTCAGCAATATCCACGTATTCAGCACAATAAGCAATACTATCGCCAACACCCGCAGCAGGATGAAACCAATCGAAACACTTGCCAAAGCCTCTTTGGGAGAATCAATATAAAGGAAAACAGAGGCATCCAGTTTAAAGCCCCAGAAAGGATAAAGCCCCATGTCTGCCACAAATATAACAGAGACAAGAGTGGCAACAAACGCATAATATCCCCAAAGGATTTTCTTCAACGGAAACCGCCGAAACCAAATACTAATTAATATAAGAAGGAAAGGAAATGCGGTCAGATAACCGGTCATGGCCGCATCAAGACCGGCCCCGTGAATCATCACGTGCAGAAAATCAGTAAAGCCGAATCCTTTTTCAATAGCGCCATTATAAAGCATAAATAATGGCTTCTGCAAAATAAATATCAGTAAGACCGTAAAGAAATACAGGCTGATATAAGCAATCCGTTTCTTCATATCCTTAAATTATTATAGATATCTTTATTTCCGCCCGAAGTCTGCGGGAACCTCTCCCCACCGGTCGGTCTCCCATTTCAACAAGGGAGTGGTATAAGCATTATTTTTCAACCAATTCTCGGCCCGCTCTATCATCTGAAATAGTTCCTCGGTCTTTGGCGTACGTTCGAGCTTGGTCTTGCATTTTTTCTGTTTCACCCAACTCAGGGCATTCCGGCTATCTGAGTAAACAGGCATATTGATGTTTTTTTGCTTCATCAATGCCAATGCATGCACAATGGCAAGAAACTCACCGATATTGTTGGTTCCATATACAGGACCGAAATGAAAAATTTCCTGTCCGGTAAGAAGATAAACCCCACGATATTCCATAGGACCGGGATTTCCGCTGCAAGCGGCATCGACAGCCAAACAATTCATATCAAAGTTCTCGGGAAGTTGCCGGGGAGTTTCTTCTTTCTTCACCGCATTCTTTCCCACATAATGGAACGCAGAGGAAGCAAATGCCTGTTCTGCTTCTTCCCGGGTGTCAAAGGATTTGTAGAGTGCACCTTCATAACCCTTAATCTGTAACTGGCAATCAGTCCAGGAATGATATACCCCCGGACTGACTCCTTTCCATACTACATAGTATTTTTGTTTTTTTGCCATCTGCTTTGAGATTACACCCTGCGTGCGAGCTGCTTACATGCGCTCCGGCACTTCAATACCCAACAGACCCATCGCACTCTTTACAATCTTACCCACATTGGCGCTCAATGCCAGACGGAAAATCTTAAGTGCTTCGTCTTCTTCACGCAAAATGCTGAAATCATGATAGAACTGATTATACTCCTTCACCAAATCGTATGTATAGTTGGCAATAATAGATGGGTTATAATCCGTACCTGCTTGCTTCACAACTGTCTTAAAGTCAGCCAACATCTGAATCAAGCCTTCTTCTTTTGTACTCAGTTGCAATCCTGCCGGAATCACTTCGGGAATAACGATACCTGATTCGGCTGCTTTACGCAACACCGACCGGATACGGGCATAAGTATATTGGATGAAAGGTCCTGTATTGCCATTGAAATCAATGGATTCCTTCGGATTAAACGTCATGTTCTTACGCGCATCCACTTTCAGGATAAAATACTTCAAAGCTCCCAAGCCTACAATGCGGGCAATATCATCCGCTTCTTCTTTAGACAAGCCATCCAGCTTACCCAGCTCGGCTGAAGTTTCTTTCGCAGTCTCAATCATAGCTTCCATCAAATCATCGGCATCCACCACGGTTCCTTCACGGCTCTTCATCTTACCTTCCGGCAATTCTACCATACCGTATGAGAAGTGAACCAATCCTTTGCCCCATTCAAAGCCCAGCTTATCAAGCAAGATGGACAATACCTGAAAATGATAATTCTGCTCATTTCCCACTACATATATCATCTTATCGATAGGATAGTCCTGAAAACGAAGTTTGGCAGTACCGATATCCTGAGTCATATACACCGAAGTTCCATCTCCACGGAGCAGCAGCTTGTGATCCAATCCTTCCGCAGTAAGGTCGGCCCATACCGAATTGTCTTCTTTGCGATAGAAGAAGCCCTTTTCAAGACCTTCCATCACTTTATCCTTTCCTTCCAGATAAGTATTCGATTCGTAGTAAATCTTATCAAAACCAACCCCCATCATCTTATAGGTCTCATCAAAGCCGGCATACACCCAATCATTCATCTTTTTCCAAAGCGCACGGATTTCGGGGTCGTTAGCCTCCCACTTACGCAGCATTTCGCGGGCTTCCTGCATCAAAGGTGAGTTAGCCTCAGCTTTTGCTTTAGCTTCTTCCTCATTCATCCCTTCTGCCTGATATTGAGCCATCAGTTCTTTTACTTCCGCTTTGTAATGCTTGTCAAAAGCCACATAATAATCGCCAATCAGGTGGTCGCCTTTCTTGCCTGACGATTCGGGAGTTTCGCCATTACCATATTTCAGCCAAGCCAGCATAGACTTGCAGATATGGATTCCACGATCGTTCACAATATTGGTTTTCACCACCTTATTGCCATTTGCCGCCATTACATTTGCCAACGCATTACCCAACAGATTATTGCGGACGTGTCCCAAGTGTAAAGGCTTGTTCGTATTCGGAGAAGAATACTCAATCATCACCAGCGGAGAGTTTTCAGTAGCTTTCTCGATACCATATTCCGGTTGAGCCTGAATGGAATTCAACAGCTCAATCCAGCAATCCGAGGCAATAGTCAGGTTCAAGAATCCTTTTACCGCATTATAAGCAGATATCAGCTCAGGAGCATTTTGGCACAAATATGCACCGATTTCCTGTGCAGTCTGTTCAGGGCCTTTCTTAGACATTTTCAAGAAAGGGAAAACAACCAATGTGAGGTGTCCTTCAAACTCTTTCTTGGTCTTCTGGAGCTGTACCATTTTTGATGGTACTTCCTGTCCGTACAGCATGTTGATAGCGCTGATAATGGACGCGGTAAGTTTTTCTTCTATATTCATAGCGTGTAAGTACTTATTTGTTATTGAGTTGCAAAGATAAACATTTTAGATGAAATCTTTTCTATCATCCTCTATTTACTATACCAACGTTGATAAACCCGTTCAGTTCTTCTTCAAGCTTTCGGGAGATACCAACTTATAAAGCTTGTCGCTGGGGCGTATCTTTTCGGGAACTTTAAATGAAACATGCTGACCTTTCCGCACCACATCTACCGGCTTCAAATCGACTCTTGCCTCATCCAATGTGAAGAATACGGCACCTGTGGTAGGCCCTGTTATCAACAACTTGTCACCCACCTTCATTTCGGCCGCCTCCACCAGAAACTCAGCCACACCGATATTGGAGAAGTATTTAATGCCTTTTCCCACATATACTTTACGTTCGGTGGCTTCGGAACCATAATTCCTGCTCCATTCACCCAATCGCTGTCCCAGATAATAACCATTCCAGAATCCGCGGTTAAAGACTGTTTTCAGGCGCTCATCCCACTTCTGTTTCTTTTCCTCTGTAAACGTACCTTCCAGATAAGAACGGATAGCATCTTTATAACATTCCACCACCGTGCGTACATACTCAGGGCCGCGGGCGCGCCCTTCAATCTTGAACACACGCACACCGGCCTCAATCATTTCATCCATGAAATGAATGGTCTTCAAGTCTTTGGGAGACATGATATATTTATTGTCTACTTCCAGCTCTATATCACTTTCTTTATCCTTCACTTCGTATGCACGGCGGCAAATCTGCATGCAAGCGCCACGATTGGCAGACGCATTCATCTCATGCAGACTGAGATAGCACTTGCCCGACACTGCCATGCATAACGCTCCGTGACAGAACATTTCTATCCGGACCGGCTCACCTTTCGGCCCTTTTATCTGTTCATTCCGGATAGTATCATAAATCACTTTCACCTGTTTCAGATTCAATTCACGTGCCAGCACCACCACATCGGCAAAGCGGGCATAGAATTTCAGAGCCTCTGCATTGCTGATATTCAACTGAGTGGAGAGATGTACCTCCTGTCCAATCTCATTACAATAAGCCATCACCGCAACATCGGCAGCAATCACAGCACTGATTCCGGCTTCTTTTGCCGCCTCCACAATTGTACGCATCAAGGCAATATCCTCGTCATAAATAATAGTATTGATGGTCAGATAACTCTTGATGGCATGCGCATCACAAATCTGCGCTATCTCACGCAAATCATTAATAGTAAATGTATTGGCAGACCGGGCACGCATATTCAGGCTTTCAATACCAAAATAAATGGAGTCCGCACCTGCCTGTATAGCGGCAGCCAACGACTCACGCGAGCCGACAGGAGCCATTATTTCAAAGTCTTTTATAGAAGGTTTCATTATTCTTTTGATTATGTGTGTGCAAAGGTAGGCTTTTTTCCGTATTTTTGCAGCCAAATAACTGTTAGAATATGAAAATACGCCATATAGACTTGGGAGAACACCCCGTTTTATTAGCTCCGATGGAGGATGTGACCGACCCGGCTTTCCGCCTGATGTGCAAAAAGTTCGGTGCCGACATGGTATATACCGAATTCGTGTCGGCCGATGCCCTGATACGTTCGGTAGGGAAAACCATGCAAAAGCTGAACATCAATGACGAAGAACGCCCCGTAGCCATCCAGATTTACGGAAAAGATACGGCAACAATGGTAGAAGCCGCCAAGATAGTGGAAGAAGCACGTCCTGACATTCTGGACATTAACTTCGGCTGCCCCGTGAAGCGCGTCGCAGGCAAAGGAGCAGGCGCAGGCATGTTGCAGAATATTCCGCTGATGCTGGAAATTACCCGCGCCGTGGTGGATGCAGTAAAGATTCCCGTCACCGTGAAGACACGCTTGGGATGGGACAACGACCATAAAATCATTGTCAGCCTGGCCGAGCAGTTGCAGGATTGCGGCATCGAAGCGTTAACCATCCACGGACGCACACGTGCACAGATGTATACCGGTGAAGCGGATTGGACCTTGATAGGCGAGGTAAAGAAGAATCCGCGCATACATATTCCTGTCATCGGCAATGGAGATGTAACCACACCGCAACGTGCCAAAGAGTGTTTTGACCTCTATGGGGTAGATGCCATCATGATCGGACGTGCCAGCTTCGGACGCCCCTGGATATTCAAAGAAGTGAAGCATTATATAGAAACCGGCGAAGAACTCCCACCTCTGTCTTTCGACTGGAAAATGGATGTCCTCCGCCGGGAAGTGTTGGACAGCGTCAATCTGCTGGACGAACGCCGCGGTATATTGCATGTACGCCGCCATCTGGCTGCATCTCCCATATTTAAAGGAATTCCCAACTTTAAGGAAACGCGTATCGCCATGCTTCGTGCCGAAACAGTAAAGGAGCTTTTCAGTATCCTTGACTATATAAAAGGCAACTATACTCTTTAATCATCATTGGAATGCCGATGGTGTCTGCCCTTCGTGCTGTTCTTTTCTACAGTACGGGGGTTTCCGCTGTAAGACACATCGCTATTCTTGCCTTCTTTATTGATGATTATCTTTTCGGAAGCATAGCACGAAATGTCGCCGGTACTACGCGGAGACGTATAAACCGTAGCTTGTTTTGCTTTCAAGTAAGAACCCGCAATGTCACCGGAACCGCTTAACGAATAGTTAGCTTTCGCACACTTGCCCGATAACGTAACATCGCCCGAACCATTGACAGTACCATTCACTTCATCAGCCGAAATACCTTTTATATTCACATCACCCGAACCGTTGACAGCACTATTCACTCTATCGGCCGAAATGCTCTTCACAGCAACATCACCCGAACCATTGACAGCCATATTCATTTCCACTCCCGAAACATCACCTAAGGCAATATCGCCCGAACCGTTGACAGCGACATTCATCTTACGGCATTTCACCTTGTCGGCGTCAATGTCACCACTGCCATTCACCGTCCAGTCAATGCCATGGTTCACGTCAACTCCATTTTCAAAGATAATATCACCCGAACCATTGATCACTGCACTTCTCACCATGGGTGCAGCTACACGTAGTTCCAGGCTGGCGTCATTCTCAAAAGAAACGGAATATCCTTTTTTCAACTCAATAATCAAGGTACGATTTTTTACATACACTTGCACAATATCCTGCAAGTTATCCGGTACAGAGAGCTCAAGTTCCTGTTTCCCTGAAGTCTGGGTATAAATAATCTTGCTGCTTCCATTCAGGCAGACCGCATCAAAACCGCCCACATTCACTTCCTTTGTCACATTGTTCTTACTTGCTCTGATTCTCTCACTCAAAGATTCTGCCCATACCGTTGTAGATACTAACGCCAAGGCAAATAACATAAAAATAGATACTGTTTTTTTCATAATATTATCGTTTTTATATATGTTAGACGTATCTGACCGGGCAAACGTTGCATCCTTTATGCACTTTTTTTTAATCAATTTGCTCCGACATCAGTCGGAACAAGCATTCCCGCCCTTCAGATTAAGCCTTTCCATAAGTCGGATTACTACAGACTGCCACAATGGACCGTACAGTCTGCTACGGTAGACTGTACGGTCTGCTACAGTGGACTGTACAGTCCATTGCCGTAGACTGTAATAATCTTCCGTTTAAAAAGCCTTAGCCGACAATAAGAAACCGCCTGCCTCTCTATCCGTTTCTATCTGGCCACCAATTGGAACACCACCGAAGCGAACCAGCGTTTATACATCCACGTAGCCGCAATATAAATACAAACAGCAGAAACCCAACCGGCAATCACATCTATCAGATAATGTGCCTGAATATAAACCGTGGCGCAGCAAAGAAGCACATAAAAGGGTGCCAGGAAACAGCATAACTTCTTATTTACCCGATAGGCCATAATCATGATGATAGTGGAAATACCGACATGCGAACTGGGGAAAGCCGCGGTAGGACGTTCGCCCACCTCCTGAGAAGCCTCTACAAGATTATAAAAGAAACCATGGTCGAAACCGGGACCGGGCAACAGAATATCATTGTGATTAAAATAATCTCCAATCGCCGGAAAGTGTTGCGCCATCACGTTATCCATGCCGATGGCGGGAAAGTAAAACTGCGGACCGGCCACAGGGACCAATATATAAATAAGATAATAGATGAAAAATGAGGTAACCAATACAAAAGATACCTTTTCAAACCATTCAAAACGGAAAAGGAAATAATAGATTGTCACTATCGCAATCATCGGATAATAAGCAAAATAGCCTAGATTAAAGGGCTCACTGAACCACATGGACGGGCAAAGTTCGCTGAACTCCACCGATGGCTGGCAACGGAACAGGAATTGTTCTGCAGAAGCAAAGAAATTATCCAGATTCGGGAACAAGCGGTTGAACTCGAAAGTATCGGGATACCAATAAGCCAAAAATGCCATTTGTACAGCCATACGAATGAATGCGGATAATTTACAAGGATATTTATGATACAAATATATCAATGCAAAAGTGATAACCACAATACCTGCACGTTCCAGCAACATTGTGCCGGGATGATCCATGCGCGGCCACAATATCAAAACCATAATCGTAGTGAGAGCATTATATATCAAGCTGATACTCTCGACGGCAAACAATCCTTTTACACTGTCTACACGTTTGAATAAATTTAAAGCCATCCTTCTTTCTTATACCAGGCAATAATCTCTTTTACTCCCCTTTCCAGCGGATATTCGGGACGATATCCCAATTCATCCGTCAAAGGAGTAATGTCGCATTGCCAGTTGCGTTGTTTCATTATTTTATATTTATCACGATTCAGCGTGCTTACCTTTCCCAAGCAACGCGCTGAAAATTCAGCGAGCAAAGATACAACTTTTAAAATAAATAGCGGACATTTAAAGTGTATAACCCACGGATTACCAAGCTCTTTTTGTATTAAATCGGAGAAAGCACGGCTGGAATATACATTTCCGTCACTTACAAAATAGGCACGATGCTTCACTTTATGCTCTATAGCCAGATAGACTGCCTGCACCAAGTCCTTCACATAGATAAAGGTAAGGTCCTGACGTTTGAAGCCGGCGGCAAAGTCTACGTGCTGTTTGATTGATTTGGCCATCAGGAAATAATCTCTCTCTCGAGGGCCATAGACTCCGGTCGGCCGGAAAATCACAACCGGGAAACCGGACAATGATTGCAGGTAATGTTCCGACTTCAGTTTACTGACTCCATAAGCGGTATTGGGCATCGCCGTATCATGTTCATTAATGGGCGTATAATTCTCTTCACGTATAGGTCCGAAGATACTAAGCGAACTGATATAGATAAATTGTTCGGGAACCATATCCAATGCTTGCAGCGCCTCTACGAAATTACGGGTATAAATATAATTTCCTTGTTCAAACTCTTCTTTATGACGACATTTAGTCACACCCGCACAATGAATGATATAATCCCATCCTCCATGCATTTGTTTGTGAACCGTCAATTGTTCCACCAGCCTTCCGGGATGAGCAAAATCCAGTTCGGCAAACCGGATACGGGAATCCTTCAAATACTTGCGGCTACTGCTTTTACGCACTCCTGCCCATACCTGCATGCCTCTTTCCAAGCCGCCTTCCACCAGAAAACTGCCGATAAACCCGCTTGCTCCGGTTACCAATATTCTTTTTTCCATTCTTCCTTATCACATTTTACTTCACCGGTTCCACATGAATACCCACATGGGTATCTTCTCCATATTTTTCTTTCAATTTCCGTTCGATTGCCGTAGCTGTCTCATGAGCTTTATATAACGGTATATCCCCATTCATACGGACATGAATCTCTATGGCATAGTTATTCCCGATACGCCGTGTGCGCAAATGATGAGGCTCTGTTACCCCGTCGAAAGCCAGAACCGTCTGCTCAATCTCGTGTTCCACACTTTCGGGCAATGATTTTTCCAGCAGTTCATCAATACAAGGGACCAAGAGCTTGACAGACACTTTCATTATAAAGAAACTGACTATCACGGCGGCAATAGGGTCGAGCACCACCCAATGAGGACCGAGCAGAATAGCTCCGCCAATACCTGAAGCCGTTCCGATAGAAGACAATGCATCGCTCCGATGATGCCATGCATTGGCAATCACTGCTTGAGAGTTGTACTTTCTGCCCATACGGACAGTGTATTGATACAATATCTCCTTCAATAAGATAGAGACAAGAGCCGCAATCAGTGCAAGCACTCCGGGCGCACGCAACTGTTCTCCGCGCATAAAGGCCAAGATTTCGCCGGCACCGTTCCATAAGATTCCGCAGCCTACTCCCAAAAGTGCCACTCCAATCAAGGCAGTAGCCAAAGTCTCATACTTGCCGTGGCCGTAATCATGTCCCTTGTCCTGAGGCTTATTGGAAATACGAACAAACAGTATGACCACCACATCCGTTACGAAATCGGAAAGAGAATGTACGGCATCTGCCATCATAGCAGCACTATGCCCTGCTATCCCGGCCAGAAATTTAAAAATAACCAGCAGGAAATTAGCAAAGCTGCCCCATAAAGTAACTTTATAGATTCCTTTTTCTCTAGCTCTTTTCTCAAGTTCAGCCATAATCGTCATTTTTGAACGGACAAAGATAGCACGTTTCATTCATATTCAACCAAATTTAATGCATCTATTGAACCGCTATTCCAATTATTTTGTTTACTTTGTAGCACATAATACATTAAAATACCCATTTATGGCTAAAAAGAAAGAAAAAAAAGCAGGAAAACGCATGAAGAAGAGTGAACTGGCAGAACGCCTCATCAACTATTTCCGTGCCAAGCCGAATGAAACATTCAGCCTCAAACAGCTCTCAAGCGGGTTAAACTTAACTACTCATCCTCTTAAAATGCTTTGCGCCGACATCATCCTCGAAATGATAGCGGATGATTTCTTACAAGAAGTTGAAAAAGGGCAATATAAGCTGAACGACCACGGACTGATTATGACGGGTATTTTTCAGCGTAAAAGCAATGGTAAAAACTCTTTCATCCCGGAGGACGGAGGAGAGACCATCTTTATAGCCGAAAGAAACTCGGCACACGCCATGAACAACGACAAAGTCAAAATTGCCTTGTTTGCAAAACGCAAGAACCGCAACCCCGAAGGAGAAGTAATTGAAATCATCGAACGGGCAAACGATACATTCGTCGGAACATTGAAAGTCGACAAATTCTATGCTTTCCTTGTTACCGAAAACCGTACGCTGGCAAATGACATTTTCATTCCCAAAGATAAATTGAAAGGAGGGAAAAATGGCGATAAAGCTGTCGTAAAAATAATAGAATGGCCGAAAGAAGCCAAAAACCCAATCGGGCAAGTTATGGACATCTTGGGCAAGGCAGGCGAAAACACCACTGAGATGCATGCCATTCTAGCAGAATACGGACTGCCGTATGTATATCCCAAAAACGTAGAGGCCGCCGCCGAAAAGATTCCGGCCGAGATAACGGAAGCCGACTATGCCGAACGGGAAGATTTCCGGGCCGTAACGACCTTTACCATCGACCCCAAAGATGCAAAAGACTTTGACGATGCTCTGTCCATCCGGCTTATCAAACCGGGACTGTGGGAAGTCGGAGTACATATTGCCGATGTTACACACTATGTAAAAGAAGGAAGTACAATAGACAAAGAAGCAGAAAAACGTGCAACTTCCGTTTACTTGGTAGACCGCACCATTCCGATGTTGCCCGAACGCCTGTGTAACTTCATCTGCTCTCTCCGCCCCAATGAGGAAAAGCTGGCATTCTCTGTCATTTTCGATATGAACGAAAAAGGTGAAGTGAAGAATTCACGCATCAAACATACAGTGATTAAGAGTGACCGCCGTTTTACCTATGAGGAAGCACAGCAAGTCATCGAGACCGGTGAAGGTGATTACAAGGAAGAAATTCTGGAATTGAACAAGTTAGCTCAAATCCTGCGCAAACAACGATTGGCGGCAGGCGCCATCGACTTTGACCGCATTGAAGTAAAATTTGAGATTGACGAAACAGGAAAACCGTTAAGTGTTTATTTCAAAGAGTCCAAAGAAGCCAACAAGCTGATTGAAGAGTTTATGCTTCTTGCCAACCGTACCGTGGCTGAAACAATCGGCAAAGTGCCCAAAAATAAAAAAGCAAAAGTATTCCCCTATCGTATCCATGACCTTCCCGACCCCGACAAACTGGAAAACCTGAATTGGTTTATTAACCGCTTCGGTTATAAAATACGCACTTCGGGCTCAAAGTCAGAGGTTTCCAAATCCATCAACCGCCTGCTGGATGACATAAAGGACAAGAAAGAACAAAACCTGATAGAAACTGTTTCTTTGCGTGCCATGCAGAAAGCACGTTATTCAACAGTTAATATAGGCCATTATGGATTAGCTTTTGATTTCTATACCCACTTTACATCTCCCATCCGCCGTTTCCCGGACATGATGGTACATCGCTTGCTCACCCGCTATCTGGCAGGAGGACGAACGGCACAAAAGGATAAATACGAAGATTTGTGCGACCATAGTTCTGAAATGGAGCAAATTGCATCAAACGCAGAACGCGCTTCGGTGAAGTATAAACAAGTAGAGTTCATGAGTGAACGTGTGGGCTTGGAGTTTGAAGGAGTTATTTCGGGAGTAACGGAATGGGGACTCTATGTTGAAATCAATGAGAATAAGTGCGAAGGCATGGTTCCTATGCGCGACTTAGGCGATGATTATTATGACTTTGACGAAAAGAACTATTGCTTAATAGGGCGACGTCATCATAAGAAATTCAGCCTGGGTGACCCTGTCACCATTAAAGTGGCACGTGCCAACCTGGAGAAGAAACAGCTGGACTTTGCATTGGTGGAGAAATAAGGAGAGTCACTCCGTTCGTGAGGATGCCAAAACAAAACCGGCCTATCCCATCGTCAGCTGTAGGGGCAGGGTTTGCCTGCCCGAAGACACAAAACAAACTGTTTTCGGGCGAGCAAACCTCGCCCCTACGAACTAAACGACAGCATTATCCACGTTTTGACACAACCCCATAAGAAACGAAAACGCTCTTCCACATCATAAATGAACGCTTATTTTACCCGTCTATTCAACTGATTATTCGCTTTATCCGGTTTTGACTTCCCAATCCGTTTGCCACTCGGCTTTTTTTTATTCCCTTGCTTTACCTTGCCTGCGAAAGGATTCTTCTTATTTGCCATAAAACATCTTCTTTTTTCTGCAAAAATAAACTATAAAACCCAATATTCCTTCCATTTATTGGCAATGATATAGAATTTCTTTACTTTTGTCCTCATTAACAATGATATATATGACTTCATTCGACTATACCGGCATATTGACCCAAGCAGTAGATGAACTTTCCGACAGCCAATCTTATAAAGGACTGTTTCATCAACACAAAGACGGAGACCCTCTGCCTTCCGCTAAATCACTATATAAAATTGTAGAGTTAGCCCGTTCCATCCTCTTCCCCGGATATTTTGGTAATTCTACTATCAACAGTCATACCATTACTTATCACATAGGAGTAAATGTAGAAAACCTATTCGACCTGTTGACGGACCAAATACAAGCCGGTTTGTGTTTCGGGCAAGAAAATAATAACAACGAAAACACGAACAACAATGAACCGTGCCGTGAAACAGCAGCATTGCTTGCCGCTCGTTTTATAAGTAAGTTGCCCGAAATGCGCCGCATTCTGGCTACCGATGTAGAAGCAGCCTATTACGGAGACCCTGCCGCTACCTGTTTTGGTGAAATAATCAGCTGCTATCCTGCCATCCGTGCCATCAGTAACTACCGAATAGCCCATGAATTGTTGATATTAGGTGTACCTCTGATTCCCAGATATATTACAGAGATGGCACACTCGGAAACCGGAATAGATATCCACCCGGGAGCAAAAATAGGACATCATTTCACAATAGACCACGGAACAGGCGTGGTGATTGGTGCAACCAGTATCATTGGCAATAACGTAAAACTCTATCAAGGTGTCACACTGGGAGCCAAAAGCTTCCCATTGGACAACAATGGCAATCCCATCAAAGGTATTCCTCGACACCCTATTCTGGAAGATGATGTAATCGTTTATTCCAATGCTACCATTTTGGGACGCGTGACCATAGGTAAGGGTGCAACCGTAGGAGGAAATATATGGGTGACCGAAAATGTTCCTGCCGGAGCACGCATCGTGCAACGCAAAACAAAAGAAGGAGAGAAAATTTAAACCTCAATCAGCGGGAGAGTCAGAATAAAACGGCAGCCCACTGTATATTCTTTATCAACAACCAGTGTTCCACCCAGCTTTTCAGCAATCAACCGGCAGATAGAAAGCCCCAACCCTGTTCCCTGAGTAAAGTCATCCAACTTGGTGAAACGTTCAAAAACATATTCCTGCTTATCTGCCGGAATACCTTTTCCTGTATCCGTAATGCGATAAATGATTTCCCGCTCATTTCTGTTTAGTTCATAATCTAACACAATAGAACCTTTATCGGTAAACTTAGCCGCATTTTGCAAAAGATGAATCAATATTTGTGAGACCCTGCCCGGATTGGTCTTAATCAAACACCTCTCTACCGAAGGACGAAATTCCAATTCTACCCCCTCATGCACCAACGTCCGAACAGCTTCTATCCCCGACAGGCAACTTACATTGATATCTTCCACCTTATCATAAGGCACTTCTTCAGACTGGTCAAGAAAAGAGATATCAAGCACATCATTAATCAGCCTCAACAAATTGGCACTATTGACTTCGATAATTGAAACAAACTCTTTTGTTTCCTGATTATCCTGATATATATCCACCAATAGCTGAGAAAAGCCCACTATGGAATTCAACGGTGTACGAATCTCATGAGACATATTCTGAATAAAGGTTGTTTTCATCATACTTGCATATTCAGCCCGTTCTTTGGCCTTCATCAGCTCATCGGCAAAAATCTTTAAATCCTTATTCTGTTTGTTAACAATGAGCTCCGACGCTTTCAAGCGTTTATTGAGTTTATAAATCCGAAAGAACAGAATTCCACCCATTATCCAAAACAAGACAACGAATATCAAAACCAAATAAACGGTATGCAATTGATCTTCCTGAACACTTAACTGAAGCTCATTCCTTTCATTCTTCAGCTGCTCCAACTCCAAAATAGAAGAAAACTCGGTGGCAGAATTCTGCAACTCTTTTGTACGGACAGAGTCGGTAGCCGCAATATAATCATAGTAAAACTCGGCAGCCTTCAGCTTATCACCCATCTTCCAATAAATATTACCTTGTTCCCTTACCAATTTATAATCCATATATTTAGAACGGATGGGAGTCGAGTCATTCATCATTGCATCCACCATTTTCAGCGCCTCACTATATTGTCCGGCAACACTATAATAGGTTTCCTTGAGATAATAAAGCCCCATAATATATGTGACCATATCCTTATTCTGTATAAATAACTTCTCAATATCCTGTATATATTTCCATGCCTCATTCAACTGCCCCTTCTTTATATAATATAATGCATACGCTTTACGGGTCGTAAAAGACTGGTAATCCGTTTGTGCCAAAAGTATTCCTTTTTCCAGAGCTTCTTTTGCTTCATCCCATCTTTTCAACTCCACAGCCGCTTGAGCAAGCGAAGCATAATAAGACGGGATATTGATATCTGCAATATTATTCTCCTCCACTATCTCTATCGTCTTCTTAAAATTATCATAAGCTAACCGGTAATTATCCTGCGTAAGATAAATGTTCGCCATACAACGGTAACACTCCGCAACTCCCCGCATATAATTATCCTTCCGGGCTTCCTGAAGCATTTTCTTTACTTCATACAAAGCGATATTTGCTTTATTTTGCTTAAGATAGTAGATTATCAGCCGACTCCCCCATGCAAAATAATAATATTTCAATTGGTTATATTTCCGGCTGATCAGCTTTGCCTCCTTCACACTCTTCAGAATATTCTCCTCATCATTCTTGTAGTAATAATAATCCAGTTTCAAACATTTTGCAATAGCCATCAACCGTCTGTTACCCGCTTTCTCGCTCCGCACGAACAGAGTATCACACATATCCAAAGCAATGGGGGAGTCCAGATTTGCCTTACATTTTTTATAATATGCCATCAATATGCTGTCGTTTTCCACAGCAACCTCATTTTGCCCTTTGCCGCAACAGCAACATAAAACAAATAGAATTGTCAGACAAAGCTTAAGACACATCAAGGCGGGTAATTTTTCACAAAGATAACATAATATTTTAAGACGAAAACGAAATGTGATAAAAAACGAAATGAAATATAAAAAGAAGGAGCACCGGTACTCCTCCATCCCAAACTAAAGCCAACCTGTTTTCAAAAAACACTTAAGTCTTTTTCAGAAACTCCTTGGTCTTTTTTGAAAACCTCAAAATCTCTCCATTATGATACGTTGACATCCGTTAAGATTTACGAGTTGGATGTAAAACAAATGATTGATGATGCTTAACCTGTTGGGAACGTGGTGAATAAGATTTCAGGAGAGAGAAGAAAAAAAGTGCATCTCTTAGTAAGAGATACACTTTTCGCTGCAAATTTACACAAAGTTTTGATAATTAAAACTTTTTGAGAAGAAAAATCACAAGGCAAGTGCAAAAATATCTTTAGTCTTAAGTTTCAGGACGCTTTTTTATGGGCTTAAACAACTAATAATAAAGTGCTTATGTGCGTTCGGTGTATCTCTTACTAAGAGATGCACCGAACGCAACCCTTTTTTAAGGGTTTGAAAAGTGAGTAATTATCTGAAATAGAGACGATAAAAAGAAAGTACAATGGACTACCTGTTTCTACACCGCGACAAGCGCACTTTTACTTCCGAAAGGCAGAAGAATCTGCTTTTCAGGGCTGCCCGGCTTTATTGGGAACAGAAGTATGAAGGACGCGAACCGGAAAAAGCAAGGAAAGTCGATTGTGAGCTATATAAATATGTATTGTATTATTTGGAAGTGCGCCAAGTGTTTCTTGACCCGAAGCTCTCACTGAAAAAGCTGAGCGATATGATTGAAACGAACCAGACTTATCTGTCGAACGTGGTCAACCGCTACTTCGGTTGCCATCTGAAAGAGTTGGTGAACACGTATCGGGTGGAATATGCCAAGGAACTGCTCCGTTCGGGCAAGTGTCTGCCGGAGGAGCTGCCCCAACGCTGCGGGTTTCTGTCGCGAAGTGCGTTTTATGCTGCTTTTAAAAAGGTGACGGGTGTTTCTCCCAAACGTTATATGAAATATGGACAGAGAGAAAAGCTCTCGGAACCAACAGAATATGTATAACCAATTTTAGTTTTTTAAATTTATAAATTTAAAGTTTTTCTATTATGAACAAAAAGTTTTTAAGTGCAATCCTGTTCGGAGCCTTGATGGTTACCTCGACAGGAACATTTGTGTCTTGTAAGGATTACGACGATGATATCGACGAAATCAACGGCAAGATTGACAAGATTGAAACCACACTGTCTGAATTGGAGTCAAAGATTGGCGACAAGGGTGTGACCAGTGTGACTTTCGACGAAAAGACAGGTGTATTGACTGTAGTTGACGGTACGGGTACAAAAACGTATACCATTAAAACAACAGCTCCTGATGTAGACGAACTAACCATTACTATTGAAGGCAAAGACCTTAAAGTAGACGGAAAAGTGATAGGTCAGGTAGGTGACACAGTCGCAGTGAAAAACGGTGAGTTGACAATCAATGGTACAGCTACCGGCATCAAGGTTGGTCAATATGCTATTTTGGACAATCAAAGCGCAGGTACTGTAACCATCACTCTGCCCGATGCAGACGGCAAATTGCAAACTGTTGAGTTGATGAAAGCATCTGCTGCATTGACTTCTGTACAGTTCCAAAAAGAGAATCCTGAATTCGTTGATATTGAAGGAACTGCCACTGCATTTCAATGGGGTACTGCCCGTATCGCATTCCCTAACTGGGGAGGTAAAAAAGGTGCTATCACCAGAAATCAGTTGATGGTAGGTCAGACTAACGTCGTAAAGGTTCAGGTTACTCCTGCCGGCTATGACTTAGGAGCACAGACACTGACTTTGGTCGATTCAAGAGGCAATGTAGCTCCGGCAAATATAACTGCTGTTGCAAACAACAGATTAATGTCTCGTGCTGCATCGGCTAACGGCAGCTGGGATTTGTCTATCGAAATGACAGACGACGTTACTGCAACCAACATTGCAAAGATATTCGATTACGATCCTGTTGCCGGTACCGGACATATGGCATACACATTATGTGTAAACGGTATTCCTTATACTACTTATGAATTGGCTGTTAAACCCGACGATAATAAGTCTTCTGTTTCCGCAGCCATTACAGGTCTAACCGATGCTGATATAAAATATGTAGCAGCAGACGGACGAGTAGCAGATTTATCATCTGGTAAATTCCCCACCGGAAGCACAGAACTGTTTATCGAAAAGAATAATTTGTATGATTCATACATCACTTTTGAAGGTACAAACAAATCTTTGGCAGAACAATACGGAATCACTGTTGACGGTATGACTATCAATGTTCCTGCTTCTGCTACAGGTGTAACTATCAAGGGTATCGTACATACAATGGCTATCAACGGTTACGAATCTGCAATTACCGACAACGAAGTTACATTCAATATCATCGGTAGCACAGTAACTGCTCAGAGTATCGCTGCTACAACCCATCAGATTGCACCTGCCGCAACAGTTGCCGATGTTCTGAAAAAAGTACGCATCGATTTAGGTGATGTATTCAAGAATATTCCTGCCGCAACTCGTGAAGCAGCACGTGAAACAGCTCAGTTCTATGTAGTAGAAGAAAAGAGTCAGACCGGCTTCTTGATAGGAGATAATACTGCATTGAGTAACTCTACTTACAATAAGTTCAATACTGTTTCATATCTGAAAGCTGACGAAACGTCATGGACAGATAATACAGACGATATTCTTGACTTGCGTTATATCGAATTGGAAGTAGCAGGCAAAGTAGCTGCTGATGCTCAACCGGGTGACTACCAATTGTCATTTGTTGTAATGGATGAGAATTATGTAGCAGGTAGCGGAAATATTAAAGGCAATGAAATCATCAAGATTAATATGCCGGTTAATGTGACTGTTCCTTCATTCGCTGATATGTTTGAAAAGACTGCTACCGAATGGAACACTGCCAAGACTGAATTCAATGCTAGAATTTATGTTGAACCTACCAATGATGCTCAACTGAGATTTGGCGAAGCCTTTAATAAGACTGCCAACTATGCAGATGCAGAGTATTCACAAGTTGTGTATGACGTGAAATATATTGATTCTAAATCTCCGATAGCTACCTCAAGTAATGTTGAACTTTCAACAGAGAACGGAATAGCAAGAATCAGCGGCAGAGGAGGATTAGCAATTCTGGATAAGACAGTGGTATACAATGCTACAGGAAATGCTCTGAAAGAAAATACGTTCGCAAACATGACAGCATATTATCCGTTGTTCTATCAGGCTCAAATTTCTGATCTAAACTCAACCTTGACTAATGATGAGTTCGATGCTTTGCAGGAAGCATTTACAGTAGCATCTGATTCTTATACATCGAAACTTGTTACTCCTCTTGCAGGTGTAGCTATCAGTACCGGTGATATTGTTCTTAATGCAACCGGAGAAGCAGCGCTTTCACTTAAATTGGGTACATCAACTGTAGCTGTAAACAACACTAACATTGCTAGTGGAGCAACAGCAGCACTAACCAACTCTAATGGCGCCAGCTATACTCTTGATACTGCAACTCCTAGTGGCAATGTAGTAAAAGCTGAATTTACAATTGAATCCGGTGCAACCGTAACTTTGACAGCTACTGGTATTCAAGTTACCGGTTTAACAGGTATGTCAACATTAAAAGTTACTTTGACTGATGCTACAGGCATTGTCTATACATCTACCGTACAGATTCAGCCCGCCAAATAATGAAGTAGTATAAACCCTACTTATAAATAACTCAAAAGACCGCCTCAATCACTGTGTTGGGACGGTCTTTTTCAATATTCCACACTTTTAACAAACATTGCCAATCTTATTTTCTGTCCTCTTTTACGCCCTGACTTCGTCAATGTGTCCCCCCAAAAAATCATCATCAAACAACAGAGCGACGCGCTTGTGTCGTTCTATAATCATTGTTCTGCTGATTTGAAGAGAGAAAGTTATAATATTATAAGGTTCTACAAAAGAATCTGATTCTCAACAAAAAGTATTATCTTTGCCAAAGGAAAGGATAGATATTATGGTAAAAACAAAAGCAACAAAAGAAGAAACTTTAGCCAAATTTAAAGCAGCAAGAGAAAAGAAACGTACTTGTCTGGCTAATTTGGAAAAGTCAATGAAGGAAGCCTATAAAAAACGTACAGGTAAGGAGGCTGAAACCTTTTTTGCATTATGAAACAGCTTCTTTCATTGAAACGTATTAACGAAAATTCTTCATATCCGGTAGAAACGACCGGAGAAGATGGATTTTATCAGTTCTTTACAGACGGGGGAGTACATTATTCTGTAGGGTTTATGGAAGATGATATTTTACTGTCACAGAACTCATATCAATTGATTATAGCCAATATCAATAACCATAAATCTCCCCGTGACCATAAAGTACGTGATACGATTATTGCTATCGTTGATGAATTTTTCAGGAACAACAACTCAACATTGCTCTATATTTGTGAGACCGGTGACAGCAAGCAAAGTATGCGTAGCCGATTGTTTGAGTATTGGTTCTCCACTTATAATCGGAAGGCTCTTTTTACAATGATTTCATCTTCAATTGTTGATGAAGAAGGTGTCGTAAACTTTGCAACGATAATTCTTCGTAATGACAATCCAAATTTATCGGAGATTATAGCTGAATTTACCGAATCAATCCAATTACTTAGTCAAAAACCTGAATGATAGGATAAGTGCCGATTTCAGGAACTTTAAACCCTTTGCTTACCAATAGCCAATATAATCTATTTCACTCCGGAACACGGTTGCTAACAGTATTACTGTTACCGGTTTGACAGGCATGTCTACATTAAAGGTAACATTTACCGATAACTCAAAAGACCGCCTCAACCACTGTGTTGGGACAGTCTTTTTCAATATTCCACACCTTTAACAAACATTGCCAATCTTATTTTCTGCCCTCTTTTATGCCTTATTTAACTACTCAAAAACAGATAATCTTCTAAATAATTGAATAGCAAAGAGAAAATCACTAAATTTGTCGCATCAATTGAAATTACGTAATTATCATTTTAAAATGAAGGAAGAATTCGAGCTAATCGCCAAGACTTTCCAGGGACTGGAAGAGGTTCTGGCAAAAGAACTCACCGAGCTGGGAGCCAGCAATATAGAAATAGGAAGACGCATGGTATCTTTTACCGGCGACAAGGAGATGATGTATAAGGCTAACTTCTATCTGCGTACAGCCATCCGTATCCTGAAACCCATTAAACACTTTGAAGCCAAAAATGCTGATGAAGTGTACGAAGCTATTAAATCCATCGCATGGGAAGAGTATTTAGACACCAACAAGAGCTTTGCAGTAGATGCAGTAGTATTCTCGAATGAATTCCGCCATTCAAAGTTCGTAGCCTATAAGGTGAAAGACGCCATCGTAGACTACTTCCGCGAGAAGAACGGCGAACGCCCTTCCATACGCATCAATAACCCTGATGTAGCACTGAACATACACATTGCCGAAGACAAATGTACTTTGTCACTCGATAGTTCCGGCGAATCATTACATCGCCGCGGTTATCGCCAGGAGGCAGTAGAAGCTCCGTTGAACGAAGTATTGGCAGCCGGTATGATTTTAATGACCGGCTGGAGAGGCGAATGTGACCTGATAGACCCGATGTGCGGTTCGGGAACTATTCCTATCGAAGCAGCCTTGATTGCACGTAATATCGCTCCGGGCGTATTCCGCAAAGAATTTGCTTTCGAAAAATGGAATGACTTCGACCAAGAATTATTCGATACGATTTATAACGATGATTCACAAGAACGTGAATTCACACACAAAGTATACGGATATGACAATAACCCGAAAGCCAATGAAATTGCAACACATAATGTGAAAGCAGCAGGACTGAGCAAAGAGGTAATCTTAAAAATACAACCGTTCCAGCAATTCGAACAACCGAAAGAAAAGAGTATTATCATCACCAACCCTCCTTACGGTGAACGTATTTCGACAAACGATTTATTAGGTTTATACCAAATGATTGGCGAACGACTGAAACATGCATTTGCCGGAAATGATGCATGGATATTGAGTTATCGTGAAGAATGCTTCGACCAGATCGGATTGAAACCATCAGTCAAAGTACCGCTGTTTAATGGTGCTTTGGAATGTGAATTCCGCAAATATCAATTGTTTGACGGCAAATATAAAGAGTTCCGCACTGAAAATAAAGACAGAGATTTCAAACCACGACGCGAAGATACTCGTCCCCGTCGCAACAGTGAAAGAGTGGAATACGGAGAACGGCGCGAACGACGCAACTTTGACGACAAACGCGAAGGACGTGGAGATTTCAAGAACAGAGACAGAAAAGACAGAGGAAACGAAGAAAGAAAAGAATTCAAACCACGCTTTAAAAGAGAGGAAAAATAGTAAAAAAATAACCAACCTGAGATTCTGATTCAGAAATTCAGGTTGGGGAAAAATAAGAAGCTATGAAGAATATTATACTAAAAAGTCTACTTATATTAATGACATCATGTATCTCTACTATGAATGTTATAGCGCAAGATAAGAAAAGTTTTACTCTCGAAGATTTGATGCCGGGAGGAAACAATTATTTCAATCTGCAACCCAAGAATCTGCATGGACTGAAATGGTGGGGAGACGTATGTGTCAACGCCGACATAGAAGAGGTAAAAGCGGTGAACCCGACCAACGGAAAAGAGACTGTTCTCTTCACCTTACAAGACACAAATGACTTACTGGCAGCCAAGGAACTGGGAAAGATGAATCATTTATACAATGTATCTTTTCCATATGCCGAAAAGTGGATGCTGGTAAACACATCTACCCACAAAGTGCTGATTGACTGTGATAAAAAAGAAATAATATGGAGCCAGCCCATCGCTGCCAAAGCAGCCAACCAAGACTGGAACAAAGACAGCCGTTCGCTGGCTTATACCATTGCCAATAATTTGTTTGTAACCACAGCAGACGGTAAAACCCACCAAGTAACCGATGAACCCAAAGGCATCGTATGCGGTCAAAGTGTACACCGTCAGGAATTCGGTATTTATAAAGGTACATTCTGGAGTCCGAAAGGAAACCTGCTCGCTTTTTACCGCATGGATGAAACAATGGTAACGGATTACCCGCAAGTGAATACCACTACCCGTATCGCCACCCTCGAACCGGACAAGTATCCGATGGCAGGAATGACCAGCCATAAAGTTACCGTGGGAGTTTACAATCCTGCAACCGAAAAAACTGTTTACCTGAAAGCCGGTGACCCGACCGACCGCTATTTCACTAACATCAGCTGGAGCCCGGACGAAAAAAGCGTTTATGTGATAGAATTGAACCGTGACCAAAATCATGCAGAACTAGTGCGGTACAATGCAGAAAACGGAGAAAAAGATGCCGTGCTCTATGTGGAAGAACATCCCAAATATGTAGAGCCGCAACATATACTCACGTTCCTACCCTGGGATGAAACAAAATTTCTCTACCAAAGCCAACGTGACGGATATAACCATCTGTATCTGATGGATACACAATTGAAAGCAGAACCGACCTCATTCCGTACCGAAACAGATGGAACTTGTTATGAATATACTCATGTGAAGCAACTCACCCAAGGCACATGGTTAGTGAAAAACATTTTAGGTTTTAACCCTAAAGCCAAAGAAATCATCATCATGAGCACTGAGGTTTCTCCGTTACAGAGCAACGCATACGCCGTGAATGTAAAAACCGGAAAGCGCCGTCTCATCGGAAATAAGGATGGGATGCACAATGTACAACTGTCGGCAAGCGGTAAATATGTGATAGACAACTATACTTCTTCCACAGTCCCTCGTAATATCGACATTGTTCCTACTTCGGGTAAAGGAAAAAATATCAATTTGCTGACTGCTGCCAATCCGATGGATGCTTACAATATGCCCGAAATCACCCTTGGCACCATTAAAGCGGCCGACGGCAAGACAGATCTTTATTATCGTTTGATAAAACCGGTAAACTATGATCCCAACAAGAAATATCCGGCAGTCATCTATGTTTATGGCGGTCCTCATGCACAGATGATACACAATGTACGCAACTATGGTGCAGGAGGATGGGATATTTACATGGCCCAGCTGGGTTATGTAATGCTGACTGTCGACAGCCGCGGCAGTGACAATCGCGGACTGGAGTTTGAGAACTGCACCTTCCGCCAATTGGGTACAGAAGAAATGAAAGATCAGGTAAAAGGAGTGGAATTTCTGAAATCACTCGGTTATGTAGACGAAAACCGCATCGGTGTACATGGTTGGAGCTTCGGCGGCTTCATGACCACCAATCTCATGCTGACCTATAATGATATCTTTAAGGTAGGTGTAGCCGGTGGTCCGGTTATCGATTGGGGGTATTATGAAGTAATGTATGGCGAACGCTATATGGACAGTCCGCTCAGCAACCCGGAAGGCTATAATAAAGCAAATCTGAAATTAAGAGCCGGCGACCTGAAGGGACGGCTGATGCTGATTCATGGTGGTGAAGACCCCACCTGTGTACCACAACACAGCTACACCTTCCTGCGTGCATGCATTGATGCAGGTACACATCCCGACTTCTTCATCTACCCGGAAGACGGACACAATATGTTCGGCCGTGACCGTGTTCACTTATACGAACACATCACCCGCTATTTTGAAGACCATCTAAAATAATAAATTCAATATCAGAATATGAAACTGTTACTATTAGGCTCAGGCGGACGCGAACACGCCCTGGCATGGAAGATTGCCCAAAGCCCCAAGATTGAGAAACTGTATATAGCTCCGGGAAATGCCGGAACAAGCGAGGTAGGCGAAAATGTAGCTATCAAAGCCGACGACTTTGCAGCCATCAAAGAGTTTGTAGTAAAAAACGATATAAACATGGTAGTGGTAGGTCCCGAAGACCCACTGGTTAAAGGAATATACGATTACTTCAAGAACGACGAAGCACTGAAAAACGTACCTGTTATCGGTCCGTCAAAGGCAGGTGCCGTATTGGAAGGAAGCAAAGAATTTGCAAAAGGATTCATGCAGCGTCATCACATTCCGACTGCCGGTTATAAGAGCATTACTGCCGCTAATCTGGAAGAAGGTTTGGCATTTCTCGAAACACTGGAAGCTCCGTATGTACTGAAAGCCGACGGACTGTGTGCAGGCAAGGGGGTATTGATTCTGCCTACACTGGAAGAAGCCAAGAAAGAATTAAAAGAAATGCTGAGCGGTATGTTCGGTGATGCTTCCGCCACTGTAGTCATTGAAGAGTTTCTGAGTGGCATCGAATGTTCCGTATTCGTTCTGACAGACGGAAAGAACTACAAGATTCTGCCCGAAGCAAAGGACTACAAACGCATAGGTGAAGGCGACAAAGGTTTGAATACCGGTGGCATGGGTAGCATTTCTCCTGTTCCGTTTGCCGATAAGGAATGGATGCAAAAGGTAGAAGACCGCATCATCCGTCCCACTGTGGAAGGACTGGCTGCCGAAGGCATCGAATACAAAGGTTTCATCTTCTTCGGTCTTATCAATGTAAAAGGTGAACCGATGGTGATTGAATACAATGTCCGCATGGGCGACCCTGAAACAGAAAGCGTGATGCTTCGCATCAAGAGTGATTTGGTAGAACTCTTTGAAGGAGTGGCTGCCGGCAACCTGAATGAGAAGACATTGGAAATAGACCCGCGTTCTGCCGTATGTGTCATGCTGGTATCGGGCGGATATCCCGAGCACTACGACAAAGGCTTTGCCATCAACGGGCTGGATGCTGTTGAAGACAGTATCGTATTTCATGCCGGAACCGCATTGAAAGACGGAAAGGTAGTAACTAGCGGCGGACGTGTCATTGCAGTCAGCTCATACGGTGCCGATAAATCAGAGGCATTGGCCCGGTCTTTTGCCAATGCCAAGAAGATTGATTTCGAAAAGAAGTATTTCCGCTCGGATATCGGATTCGACCTTTAATGGTGTCATAGTTGAAAAGATAATGCATGACAGGCTATAATAAACTCCAGACAGAGATAGCGACGGGAAGGTTAACCCTTCCCGTTATTATCCTTATATGCCTGTTTTTATGGGGAGTCAGCATTCATTCATGGAATGAATTGATTAGTTTTATATCGTGTGCATTGACCGGATACATGATGATTGAAATAAATACAGCCTTCACCCTGATACGAACCCGGACGATGCTGCACGTCAGCCTGTTTGGGTTTATCATATCGGCATGTATGTTTCTTCATCCATTCCATATCTCCAATCTCGTTCCACCGGCATTTATCATTGCTCTGTTCCAATTATTCCGCAGCTACGAATCCGGACAGGCATCGGGGAACATCTTTCATTCCTTTTTCTTTATCGGACTCGGTAGTCTGGCTTTTCCACAACTATTGTATTTCGCTCCTTTGTTCTATATCAGTATGATCAGTTTTCGTTCTTTGTCGGCAAAAACATTCTTTGCCGGACTGGTTGGGCTGATAGTTCCCTATTGGTTTCTCTTCGGCTATGCCTTTTATAACGGTAAAATAGAACTGTTTTACAGCCCATTGCAGTCATTAATACAATTCCAGCCTATCCACTATACCGGTTTTACTCCCGATCAAATTATTTCGTGGGGAGGCATTACATTGATATCACTGACATGCAGCGTGCACTATTTTATAGTTTCCTATTTAGACAAGACGCGTACACGTTTATTCCTCTCATTTCTGATAGCCGTCGAAGCATGGATTTATGCACTAGGTTTGTTACAACCTCAGCACTTCAATGTGTTGTTGCAATTACAAATCATTATGATGTCCATTTTAACAGGACATTTATTTACTTTAACCCGTAATCGCTTTTCCGGCATCTTTTTCATCATTACATTTGTTACCTTAATAACATTAGCTATTTATAATTTATGGATGCAATTCTTCAATTCCTGATAGACTGGGGGTATTGGGGGCTATTTCTCGGCTCTTTTATTGCCGGCAGTGTTCTTCCTTTCAGTTCGGAAGCTGTACTGGCAGCTTGTGTCGGTCCGCTGGGACTGGACCCGGTAATAAGTATTGCCGCAGCCACAGCCGGAAACGTATCCGGAGGCATGACCTGCTACTGGATGGGACATTTGGGTAACATGGAATGGATAGAGAAATATTTCCATGTCAAAAAAGAAAAAATGGACCGTGCCGAGAAGTTCGTACACGGACGGGGAGCATGGATGGCATTCTTTGCTTTTATCCCCATTTTGGGAAGTGCCATTTCCATCGTACTGGGCATGATGCGTGCCAATATATGGATTGTCATTCTGGCCATGACAATCGGAAAGGTACTTCGATATGCATTGTTGGTTTGGGGAGTGCTGGAAGCCTCCGCTTTAATGAAGTAATTTTATGGAACTGGAACAGACAGCAGACGGCAGTTATACACTCTATGTACCTGAGCTGGATGAGCATTATCATTCGGTAAAAGGAGCATTGACGGAGTCACAGCATATATTCATCGAAATGGGGCTGAAGCATTCTCCGGTGGCCGAGCCGCGTATTCTCGAAATAGGACTGGGCACAGGCCTGAATGCTTTCCTCACCCTGCTTACCGCAGAAGAGATTCGGAAGAAAGTATATTATACAGGCATCGAACGGTATCCGCTAAGCGAAGATACCGTACATAAATTGAATTATCCCGGCCTCATAGGAAAAGGACACGAAGACGATTACTACGCCATTCACCGTGCCGGATGGGAAACGGACGAGGTACTCTCTCCGTGGTTTACACTCCATAAGATAGAAGGGGATTTTACCCGCCTTTTTCATTCGGAAGAAGCAAGACAGACCTCTCTATCCGGTTATGACATTATCTATTTTGATGCGTTTGCACCCGAAAAGCAGCCGGAAATGTGGGAACAGTCTCTATTCAACTCTCTATATGAAATATTAAACAAAGGAGGTATCCTGACCACCTACTGCGCCAAAGGAATAGTAAGAAGAATGTTGCAGGCAGCCGGGTTTACAGTGGAACGTCTTCCGGGACCTCCGGGTGGAAAACGTGAAATATTACGTGCCACCAAATAAACGCTCAATAAATGAAAATATGAAACGAATCGTTCTCTTTCTCGTCACTCTGCTTTGCCTGAGTGCTTGCGGCTCCAAGCAGCAACAGTCCGGCAAAGAGACATTAACCGTTACACTCGAGCCGTTGCGATACTTCACGGAAGTCATTGCCGGAGATAAATATAATGTAGTCAGCATGGTTCCTAAGGGCAGCAGCCCGGAGACTTACGACCCTACTCCGCAACAGTTGGTCAATCTGGACAAAAGTACTGCCTACTTACGCATCGGTTACATTGGATTCGAACAAGCATGGATGGATAAATTGACTTCCAACGCCCCGCACCTCAAGGTATTCGATACTTCTAAAGGTATAGACCCTATCTATGAGGAAGAACACAACCATGGTGACCATCATCATGGAGGAGGTATCGAGCCACACATTTGGAACTCAACCCGGAATGCTTCTATAATAGCTGATAACATCTATGCTGCCCTGTGCCGGTTGGACAGTACCAATGCACCCTATTACAAACATCGTCTGGATAGTTTGCAAGGCATTATCACCCGGACAGACAATGAACTTCGCGGACTACTGCAACATGCAGATACCACTTTTCTTATTTATCACCCGGCATTAAGCTATTTCGCCCGCGATTACGGATTAAAACAAATCAGCATCGAAGAAGGAGGAAAAGAACCCTCGCCTGCTCATCTCAAAAATTTAATCGAGACCTGCCGCCGTGACAATGCTCACGTCATCTTTGTACAGCAGGAGTTTGATACGCGTAACGCCAAATTGATAGCCGATGAACTGGGAGTAGATGTCATCCCGATTAATCCGCTGAGCTATGATTGGCAGGAAGAAATGATAAATATAGCAAAGGCCCTTACCAAATAAAAGTGCTTATGACAAACCATCCTATTATACAACTAAACGATATCTCTGCCGCTTATGATGGAAAGACCGTACTCAGCCGTGTCAACCTGAACGTATATGAGCATGATTTTCTAGGTGTTATCGGCCCTAACGGAGGCGGAAAAACGACACTGATTAAATTAATCCTTGGACTGCTGAAACCGGTATCAGGCACCATCCGTTTTTATAAGAACGGCAAAGAAGCGCCGGAAATAACCATGGGATACCTGCCTCAGTACAACAGCATTGATAAGAAGTTTCCTATCTCGATATACGAAGTTGTATTGTCCGGACTCAGCAAACAGAAATCATTGTTGCACCGCTATTCCCCGGAACAGCATGAACAGGTCAGGAGAATCATTTCCCGCATGGGACTGGAGGGACTGGAAGGACGTGCTATCGGTGAGCTAAGTGGCGGACAACTGCAACGGGCACTTCTGGGACGGGCACTTGTATCCAACCCGGAAGTGGTGATACTGGACGAACCTAACACATACATAGACAAACGCTTTGAAGCAAAATTATACTCTTTGCTGGAAGAAATCAATAAAGAACGGGCGATTATCCTGGTAAGTCACGATATCGGCACTGTCTTGCAGAACGTGAAGACAATAGCCTGTGTCAACGAAACACTGGATTATCACCCCGATACAGAAGTTCCCACCGAATGGCTGGAAGAGCACTTCGGATGCCCCATTGAACTGTTGGGACACGGCAATTTCCCCCATCGCATACTAAAATGTCACTGCCACGAAGACGGGCAGACTGAAAACAAAGATAAATAATTATCTACCGTAAGAGGCTGACCCCAAAAGTATATTGCACTCAGAATGACAGAATGAGCTGCCAAACTTTTCAGCCGGCCTCCTACAGTGGATAATTATGTTTATCACATCTTTACTTTCGTCTTCAAACGGATATCCTTGGAAGAAGCACCTACCCATATCTCAAACTCCCCGGATTCAAACACCCAGTCGGATTTCTTCTCACTGAAATACTGAAAAGCATCTCTGTCCAATGTCACCGAAACATGCTTTGTCTCGCCGGGACAAAGGAATACTTTTTGGAAACCTTTCAACTCCTTCAACGGACGTGCTTCCTTCGAAGCAATATCACGCACATATACCTGAGCCACTTCCGCTCCTTCATAGCCTCCCGTATTCGTTATATTGAAAGAGAGTGCAACCGACTTGTTCTTCTTGTCTATTTCCGTCAACTGCAAATCCGAATACTCGAACGAAGTATAAGACAAACCGTATCCAAACGGATAAAGCGGCTCAACCTGTTTCCGGTCATATCCGCGATAACCCACGAATATTCCTTCATTATAATACACCTTCCGTTCTTTACGTGTCTCATCATAATTGCCACAAGCCGGAGAATCTTCCCATCTCTTTTCTATGGTAAAAGGCAACTTGGCTGAAGGAACCACCTTTCCCGACAGCATTTCGGCAAACGCTCGTCCTCCTGCCTGTCCCGGATACAGCAAATGCACCACTGCCTTTACCCGGTCAATCCACGGGCTCATTCTCACACCGCCTCCGGCATGCAGGCTGACAATAAGATTCGGATTTACCTCAGCCAGTTGATTTATCAATATATCCTGACCGTAAGGCAGTTCAAACGGACGGTCACGTCCTTCCAACTCAATGCTGCCGTCCAGACCGCCACAGAATATCACCACATCTGCCTGACGTGCCAACCGCAAAGCTTCCGAAAAATCAAGATTGCCTTTATAATCATATCCCAAACGAATCTCTGCCGGCAAACTTCGCTGGTTAAGGTATTCCAACTTCACATGCAGCCGTGCCCCCTTCTGACCGTCCACTGCCACTTGCCTGCAATCAAAAGACTGAGAAGCAGAGGCATCCAAGCACAACTTTCCGTCAATCCACAAACGGTATCCTCCTTGTGCGTCAACAAAGAACAGAAGACTGTCATTCCGTTCCACGGGAACATAGCCTTCCCATTCCACACGATAATCCTCGCCCAAACCTTCCTTCGGAGTTCCCCACCAAGAGAAATCCACATGCCGATCGATTCTTTCCATCACTGGCTCCTTGTCCGAACTTTTTGCAGAGACAGAAGACGAAACAGCAGAAACACCATTATGACTATCTTCCGTTCTTCCCGCCGCCTTCGCCTGTTGCTGCATCAGCTTATCGGGCAAAGCACTGCCGTCGCCTTGCCCCATTTTATAATATTTTGCTCTCAGTCCTTGTTTTCCATCCTCGGTATAAAACTTAGCAGAACGGAACAATCTCGGCTTATATGCATTGGATATTCCTTCCGCATACCACACTTCCGCATCGGGATATTCCGCCTCTATCCCTTGCAGAACAGAAGTAACATGCCAAGGATGTACCTTAGAACTGCCACCACCCCCATAAGTAATGCCGTTTACATTATTCTGCCTGTCCGTCACCAGGTTATAACAAGCATTGGGTCCGATTACTGCAATCTTAGTCACCCGCTTCAACGGCAACAGGTTATCTTCATTCTTCAGAAGAATCATTCCCTCCTTGGCTGCCTCGTATGCCATTCGGTTGGCTTTCGGGTTATAAACAGGAATAGTCGTATCCAACTGCGGGCGGTCAAAAAATCCCATTTCGATGCAGGTTCCGTAAATCCTCCGTACCTTCTCGTTAATAGTCTCCTCCGTCACCACTCCCTGTTCAATGAGAGGTAACAATTTCTCTCTGACAAACCAGTCGTTACTGCCCATCTCAAGGTCAAGTCCATGGTTGGCAGCCTTGTCTGCCGAATAGGTACATGCCCAGTCGGACATCAGCATTCCTTTAAATCCCCATTCCTTCTTCAATATATCGATAAGATATTTATTTTCCGTACAATATACGCCGTTCAACAAGTTATAGCCGGTCATCACAGCTTTCACCCCCGCCTTTTGCACTGCTGCCTTAAATGCCGGCAAGTATATCTCTCGCAACGCACGCTCGGACACTTCCGAACTGACCCTATAACGGTCGTACTCCTGGTCATTGGCTGCAAAATGTTTCACGGTGGCTATCACACCCCTTTCCTGCACCCCCTTGATGAAAGGAACAACCATCTCCGAAGACAGATAAGGGTCTTCACCCATGTATTCAAAGTTCCGGGCCCCCTTTGAAGCTCTGTAAGTGTTCACTCCCGGCGCCAAAAGGAAGTGAATGCCCCGGGCACGCCATTCCTGTCCGTAGCAGTCGCCTACCCGGGCTGCCAAGTCCCTATTCCATGATGCCGCCAAAGACAATGCCGACGGAAAGGCTGTCGCCTTGCCGAACAATCCCCATGAAGCAAGCCCCAAAGGTCCGTCCGCCAGTTTGAAAGCAGGTATACCCAATCGTTCGCAAGGATGAAGATAGAAATCCTGATAACCTGCCAACAAGTCTATCTTTTCTTCCAGCGTCATCCGACGGACTAAATCTTCCACTCTCTCCTCCACCGGCAAGTCTGCCCGGCGGAAAGGATAATCCTGAGCACTTATCTTCCATACAGAAGTACATAACAAAATGCAACAAGCGACAATTACTCTATTCATGAAATTCATATTCTTTAGATTTAATAAGTGAGGCGAAATTACAAAAAAAACTCTAAGACTGACAGTCGTAACACTAAATAACAGACATTCAGACGGTAAATAACTATTTCTTTACTATCTTTGTGCCCATCGAATGTTAACGAAACAAATATAATTTCATGAAACAGTACAAATTAGTAAACAATCTGGTTGGTTGGGTTACTTTTGTCATCGCAGCAATTACCTATTGCATGACTATTGAACCGACTGCCAGCTTCTGGGATTGCCCGGAATTTATCACTACCGGCTACAAACTTGAGGTAGGACACCCCCCCGGCGCACCTTTCTTTATGCTTACCGCCAACTTATTCAGCCAGTTCACAAGCGACCCCGGCCAAGTGGCCCGGATGGTAAACACCATGAGTGCCCTGATGAGTGCGGCGTGTATCTTATTCCTGTTTTGGAGTATCACACACCTCGTAAAAAAACTGGTATGCCCCGACGATAACGAAATGACATTGGGCAAACTCATTACTATAATGGGTTCGGGTCTTGTGGGAGCTTTGGCTTACACATGGAGCGACACCTTCTGGTTCAGTGCCGTAGAAGGTGAAGTATATGCCTATTCCAGCCTGTTCACAGCAATGGTATTCTGGCTTATCCTGAAGTGGGAAAGCGTGGCAAACGAACCTCACAGTGACCGTTGGCTCATTCTGATAGCCTATCTGACAGGACTTTCCATTGGTGTGCACTTACTTAACTTACTGTGTATCCCCGCCATTGTATTGGTTTACTATTACAAAAAGAACCCCGATGCCAACCTGAAAGGCAGCCTGCTTGCCTTAGCCGGCTCGATGGTGCTGGTGGCTGCTGTGCTTTATGGCATCGTACCGGGCGTAGTGAAAGTAGGCGGATGGTTTGAACTACTGTTTGTCAACGGATTAGGAATGCCTTTCAACAGCGGATTGATTGTTTACATCATCCTGTTGGCCGCCTCCATCATTTGGGGAGTATATGAAAGTTATGTGGAAAAGAGCCGCAAACGCATGAACATCTCCTTCCTTGTCACCATTGCCATGCTGGGCATCCCATTCTACGGACACGGATGGAGCAGCACGTTCATCGGCATCATTGTCTTGGCAGCATTAGGTATCTACCTGTTTGCCAAGCTGGACAAAAAATACCAAATCAGTGCACGCACGCTCAATACCTCTTTGCTTTGCATCATGATGATTATGGTAGGTTATTCATCCTACGCGCTCATCGTGATTCGTTCCACAGCCAATACACCGATGGATCAGAACTCACCGGAAGATATCTTCACGCTGGGTGAATATCTTGGCCGCGAACAATACGGAACCCGTCCTTTGTTCTACGGACAGGCCTACACCTCAAAACCGGCACTGAAGGAAGTGGACGGCGGATGCGTGTATGATGTGACAGAAGGAGCTCCGGTATATCAACGGAAAGAAAAAGCTACTCCCGACGAAAAAGACAGCTACGAAGTGGTTCGTCATAAAACAGAATATAAATATGCACAGAATATGCTGTTCCCGCGTATGTACAGTGATGCACCCGGTCACCCGCAAGCCTACGAAGACTGGCTGGGCGGCGTGGAAGGTACACAAGTGCCTTACGACCAATGCGGACAGATGATGATGGTAAAGGTTCCTACCCAATGGGAGAACATCAAGTTCTTTTTCTCTTATCAAGTGAACTTCATGTATTGGAGATACTTTATGTGGAACTTTGCCGGACGTCAGAATGACATTCAGGGACAAGGAGAAATAGAACACGGAAACTGGATTACCGGCATTCCGGTCATTGATAAATTCCTGGTAGGTGACCAAAGCCTGCTCCCCTCCGACCTGAAGAACAATAAAGGGCATAATGTATTCTACTGTCTGCCTCTTTTACTCGGACTTATCGGTCTGTTCTGGCAGGCTTACAAAGTGAGACGCATCACCACACCGGACGGAAAAATAATCTATGAACCGATTGGTATCCAACAGTTCTGGATTGTATTCTTCCTGTTCTTTATGACCGGTCTTGCCATTGTGCTTTACCTGAACCAGACACCTCTTCAACCCCGTGAACGCGACTATGCTTATGCCGGTTCGTTCTATGCTTTCGCAATCTGGATTGGTATGGGTGTGGCAGGTATCTCAGAATGGTTACAGAAGAAAATCGGTGAAAAACCGGCATCCGTTCTTGCAACAGTTGTTTGCCTGTTGGTTCCCATCCAAATGGTAAGCCAGACTTGGGATGACCACGACCGCAGCAACCGCTATGTGGCACGCGACTTCGGACAAAACTATTTGAGCACTGTTCAGGAAGAAGGCAATCCGATTATCTTCACCAATGGTGACAACGATACATTCCCCTTGTGGTATAATCAGGAGACAGAAGGCTTCCGCACCGACGTGCGTGTGTGCAACCTGAGTTACCTGCAGACAGACTGGTATATTGACCAGATGAAGCGTCAGGCATACGATTCACCTGCCGTACCTATCGACTGGAGTCGCCTGGAATATGTGCAGGGACATAACGAAGCCGTTGCCATCCGTCCCGAAGTAATGGAAAGCATCAAGAACTTCTATAAACAAAACCCCGAAGATGCTGTGAGAGAGTTCGGAGAGAATCCTTATGAACTGAAGAATATCCTGAAATACTGGGTACGCTCTCCGAAAGAAGGTCTGCAGATGATTCCTACAGACAGTATCGTCATCAAGCTGGACAAAGAAGCCATCAAACGCTCGGGCATGATGATTCCCGACTCATTGCACGGTGAGATACCCGAGTATATGAATATCTCACTGAAAGGCAAGCGTATGCTTTACAAGAGTGAACTGATGATGCTCGAAATGCTGGCAAACACCAACTGGGAACGCCCGTTGTACATGGCCATCACCGTGGGCAGCGACAATCACCTGAACTTAGGCAACAACTTCATTCAGGAAGGTCTTGCCTACCGCATCACTCCGTTCAATACCACAGCACTCAACGCACGCATCGATTCGGAAAAAATGTATGACAACCTGATGAACAAGTTTAAGTTCGGAGGCATTGACAATCCGAATATCTATATTGACGAGACAGTCATGCGCATGTGCCTGACACACCGCCGTATGTTTATCCAACTTGCCAGCCAACTGATAAAGGAAGGCAAGAAAGACAAAGCACTGGAAGTTCTCGACTATAGTCTGAAAGTAATTCCCAACACAACCGTGCCCCATGATTATATCATGAGCAGCTCGAAAGAAATGGCAGACGATTATCTGGCTTTGGGCGAGACGGAAAAAGCAGAAGCCATCCTGAGCGACCTGGCAAACAAGGCAGTGGAATATATCAGCTGGTATCTGAGCCTTGACGACCAACGCTTGGCCAATTCGTATGAAGAGTGTGTCCGCAATTTCTATATTCTGGACGAACTCAACAAGACTTTGGCACGTTGCAATACCGCAAGCGGTGTGGAAAGCGAAAGCGAACAGAAACCGAAATCGGATATGTCGGCACACTATGTCAAGAAGTTTGAAGAACTTTATGAAGTATTCAACAACCGCGTAGGCGGAAAAAGAAAATAAAAAGCACGCACGCTTATGTTAATAGAACAACCGCCACTGATACTCCGCATGCTCTATCCACGCGCCTTCTGGCGCATGGATAAGCATGTCAAAGCGGTCTATCTTACATTTGATGACGGACCTATTCCCGAAATCACGCCATGGGTGCTCGATTTGCTGGATAAATACAATATCAAAGCCACCTTCTTTTTGGTGGGCGACAATGTACGCAAGCATCCCGAAGAATTCAAGATGATAGTAGACCGCGGACATCGGCTGGGCAACCATACTTTTAACCATATTCGCGGATTCGAATACCGGAGCGATAATTATCTGGCCAACACCGATAAGGCAAACGAACTGATTCACACCAACCTCTTCCGACCGCCACACGGACACATGCGCTGGATGCAATATATGGTGCTCCGCCACAAATACCAGATAGTAATGTGGGACCTCGTCACCCGCGACTACAGCAAACGACTGAACGGGCGGCAAGTGCTACGCAAGGTCAAGCACTATGTGCGCAACGGCTCCATCATCACCTTCCACGACTCGCTTAAAGCAGAAAAAAACATGAAATATGCATTGCCGAGAGCCATTGAATGGTTACTGGAACAAGGATATGAATTCAAGGTGTTCGACTAATCACAGCCGGATAACCATTCAAATAAAAACACACAAAACCATGATGAAAAGAAAAACACTTCAATTACTGACCGGCGCATTGCTTTGCCAACCACTGTCGGCAGGAGAGCTCCAAGCGCAAGAACAAGACAAAGAACGCCCCAATATCCTATTCATTCTATCGGATGACCACACCTCACAGTCATGGGGCATTTACGGAGGTATACTGGCTCCGTATGTAAAGAACGACAATATCAAACGCCTTGCCGATGAAGGATGCGTGCTGGACAACTGCTTTTGCACCAATTCCATCTCTGCTCCCAGTCGCGCCACCATCCTGACAGGTGCCTACAGTCACCTCAACGGTGTAAGAACATTGGAAGACAGCTTCGACCGCAACCAGGACAATATTGCCAAACAAATGCAGGCAGGCGGCTATCAGACAGCCCTTTTCGGTAAATGGCACCTCAAGACACAACCCTCCGGCTTCGACACCTTCAGCGTGTTTCACGACCAGGGAGAATACATTAACCCGGTTTTCAAAACAGCCGAAAACTGGAAAGATGATACCGAAGGACGATACGGCACAGAAGAAAAAGGCTTCTCCACCGACTTGGTGACAGACAAATGTATCCAATGGATGGAAGAACGCAACACCGATAAACCGTTCATGCTCTGCTGCCACTTTAAGGCAACCCATGAGCCGTGGGATTTCCCCGAACGCATGAAACATCTATATGATAACGTAACCTTTCCCGAACCCGACACCATGATGGAGTTCGATACCATTGCTTCGGGACGCACCTTCACCGGACGTCAGCTTGAGAACATGGGATGGCGATGGGAACAGGCATCCAAAGGCCCCTGGTGGTGCCAATATCCCGAACTCCCCTTCAGCACCGAAGGCATGGACAGTATCTCCGCCCGAAAGAAGATATATCAGAAAATGATAAAAGATTATCTGCGCTGCGGTGCCACCATCGACGACAATATCGGCCGACTGCTCCGCTATCTGGACGAAAAAGGATTGGCAAAGAATACCATCGTCATTTATGTATCAGACCAAGGATACTTCCTGGGAGAACATGGATTCTTTGATAAACGAATGATGTATGAGGAACCACTCCGCATGCCGTTTGTCATCCGCTATCCCAAAGAGATACCTGCCGGCACACGCAACAAGGATATTATTCTGAACACAGACTTTGCAGCCATGCTTGCCGACTATGCCCACGTAAAGACTCCAAACAAATCGCAAGGACAAAGTTTCCGGGACAACCTTGCCGGAAACACACCCGAAAATTGGCGCAAAGATATGTATTACCGTTACTGGACACACCACACCATTCGTCCGGCACACATCGGCATCCGCAATGAACGTTATAAGCTGATGTTCCTTTACGGCAATAAGCTGGATGCCACCGGTTCGGACGATACTCCGACTGCTCCGGCTTGGGAGTTCTATGACTTGCAGAAAGACCCGCACGAAAATCACAACGCATATAAAGATGCCGAGTATGCTCCGGTTATCAAAGAGATGAAGGCACGCTTGCTGGAACTGAGAAAAGAAGCGAATGACGAAGACAGGAACTCGGAAGTAATGCAGGAAATCATCAAAAAGAACTTTTAAGGCGCAACAAGGGAAAGAAAGGGAGTGTGGCAACTCCCCAATGGCCCATCAAATCGTCTGCTGTAGGAGGATGTGTCAAAAGAAGAAAACGCTTAGGGCAGCTGACAAACAGCTTTCATTTATTTGGCAGGGATTACAATCGTATCTACCGGCTTCCCCTGCAGATCTTTCACCTCAAGCACCAGCTGATTGCTCTCTGCCACTGCCTTAATAACTGTCTTATGTGCATTATCAATGACAGGGAACTTCACCTTATCGGTCGGTTTGTTGTTAAAATAACGATGTAAATGTCCCGAAAGCATAACATCCACACCGGCCTGATTCAATATAGGAACAAACTTTTCAAGCACTTCCATTTGCCCATGCCACAAGTTTTTATCGGGTAAAGGAGGCATGTGCGCAATGACAATCTTGTACTTTGCCTGCTTGAAATCATCCGACTGCACTGCCTGTGCCAACCATTGCGCCTGTTCCGTGCGATAACGGTCATAATCCGTAATGCCACTATATTCTATGTCGGAATCCGGTTTATCTTCGCCTGTATCCAAAAAGATAAAACAAACAGGCCCCTGTCTCACCAGATAATACAAATGAGGTTCTTTAGGCGAAAAATAGCGCTGAAAAGAAGTGGCAAACAGTCCGCGGGTTTCATGGTTGCCACGTGCATAATACATCGGTTTTTCTTTTGCAAACAAATCTATGGCAACATCCATAAATCCGCTGAACAACCCTGACTCATCTTTTAGCTGAGTCAACATATCCCCATTAAAGATAATCATATCCATCTTTTTGTAGTCTGCAACCTCCAGCAATTTCGGAATATCGCCTGTACGACCATGAATATCATTAATCATTGCAAAAGAAGTCTCCGGCTTATGACGGTCGTTTGTAGTGAATACAAGCGGTTTGGCACCATATACATCCGTTGCCGCTACTTTTCCGTAAGTCACTTCCACACCTTGATGGTCCAAAACTTCCTGTGCGTATACCCGGTAACGATAACCGGTACCCGGTTTTAGTCCGCTAATCTTCACCACATGCAACAAGGAAGTGTTCTTCACACCGTTTGTTGTATCAAAAAACTTCTCCCGTTCTTTTTGATAATATGTACTACCGTCATCGGGAGCTAATTCCACCCAACCGACAGACGGCTTGCTGGCCATCCATACAATGGTTGTCTCCGTTTCTTTCAAATTCTGCAAATAAGGTCCATGTTCAATACGGATACGCTCCTGAGCAAAAGCCATACTTGCCAGACAAATACATAAGAAACCAATAATTATTCTTTGTTTCATCATCGTATTCCAGTTATTCAATAAAAAGAAAAAGTTACCTTGAAGCACACGGCTTTTTCAGGTAACTTTTTAATCATCCACTATATTCTTTTATTTCACAGTCACTGTCAATGGGTTACGTACCTGTTGGGCAAAATTCTCCAAATATTTCGTCCATTCGGTATCGGCGGCAAAACCATATTTGCTCCATCCGGAACCCCAATAGTAAACATATTCGGTTCCCGGTTCATAGTCGCTGATGCCCAACACATGTCCAAGGGCGCCACCATGTTCTTTTCGTTCTGCTTCGGGGAAGAGCTGGGCTTTTGCAGCATTCAGACTGGCAGGAAATACAGCACCCACATAAATAACGCCATTATTATTTCGCGGATTCTGAGTAGAATCGGCATAAGCAATATACCCGGCATTGGAATCGAAAGAATATCCTGTCGGATTTTCTTTATGGATAACGATACCGGCTACAATAGGAGTCACTTCTTTCAAATCAGTATAAGAAATCACTGTTTTGTTCAACTGTGAACCTTTATCCAGCGAAATAACACGAGTTTCCACTACATTGCTATCTCCTTTTATAACCAATGGATTATAAACCAATTTTGCCGTGAAACGAAGCGGACCATTATCCAACACTTCACATTCTTTCCAACAATACGGATAAGCAATGGTGCTATCGGGGAACAAAGCAGCTGTACCGCCGCCCAATGTAGGCCCTACTGCATACACATCCATACCGTTTCCGTGGTCTACATGATAAGAGATATTCCTATTCAACTCGCCGTCATAGCGGTCTTCCACCACCGGTTCGGGAACACGTTTGGTAAATACGTCATAACCGTAAGCCTTTTCTCCGGTTGCCTGCAGTGCAGGACCATAAGCGCGATAAGCCGCACGGTCGTTTTCCCAAGCAATATCATCTACACGTTCGGGATAAACACGACCGCAGGAAATGACATCCACCGGTTGCGGATTACCCGGTTTAATAGTATAAGTGGCTGTGGAAGATGCCTTTACCGAGGTGGGGAAAATAAGCATATCATTATAAGTGACCTGATAAGGAACTTCCAGGTCATTTTCATCCAATACAATCACTTGCGCCGTATCCGGCAATTGCAACTTAGATGAAATTTCCGCCATGGATACTTCCACCATCTCGCCGCTGCGGTCTATAGCCAAAGGATTGGTAACAGTTACAGTAACCGGCTGCTGTTGCGAACAAGAACACAACGAACATGCCGCTGCCACTGCTAAAAAGATTTTCTTCATATTATCTATAATTAATGAAAGGAGAATGGGGTTGTGTCAAAACATGGATAATGCTGTTTTGACACATCCCCCATCCGTACCTGAAAATAACCCTTTCCGGGCTTTATATTATTTGGGTTGTTTACCGATATAAGCCAAAATACCGCCGTCAACGTAAAGCACATGACCGTTGACGAAATCAGAAGCATCTGATGCCAGGAACACAGCAGGACCCTGCAAATCTTCAGGAGTTCCCCAACGTGCAGCCGGAGTCTTGGCAATGATGAACTGGTCGAACGGATGGCGTGAACCATCAGCCTGAAGTTCACGCAACGGAGCTGTCTGAGGAGTAGCGATATAACCCGGACCGATACCATTACACTGAATATTGTATTCACCATATTCAGAAGCAATATTACGGGTCAGCATCTTCAAACCACCCTTGGCAGCTGCATAAGCAGATACAGTTTCACGTCCCAGCTCACTCATCATAGAACAGATATTGATAATCTTTCCATGACCTTTCTTAATCATGCCGGGGATAACGGCTTTAGACACGATAAACGGAGCATTCAAGTCAACGTCGATAACCTGACGGAATTCTGCCGCACTCATGTCGCACATCGGAATACGTTTGATAATACCTGCATTGTTTACAAGGATATCGATAACACCTACCTCTTTTTCTACCTGTGCCACCAAAGCGTTCACTTGTTCTTCGCTGGTAACGTCACAAACATAACCGAAAGCCTTGATACCTTTTTCCTGATAAGCAGCCAAGCCTTTGTCTACCAATTCCTGCTTGATATCGTTGAAAACAATAGTGGCACCTGCTGCAGCAAAAGCCGATGCAATAGCAAAACCAATTCCGTAAGAAGCGCCTGTTACAAGAGCTACCTTACCTTCCAATGAAAAATTCACCATAGTAATTAATTTAATGTTATTAGTATAATAATTTATTTCTTGTATTTTCTTATCCATTACGATGCCCAAAGGTAATAAAAATCTTCCGTTATCGTACACAAAACATTTAATAAAACTCTTTTTTACATCGCATTTTTATTATTTCAAGTCTGTTATCAGACAGAAATCTTGGTCTCCATAGTCAAGATTTTCACCACCCATTCCCCAGATAAAGGTATAATTATGCGTAGCAGCGGCACTGTGAACAGACCATTCGGGAGACAGGACAGCCTGCTCTCCTTTCATCCACACATGCCGTGTCTCGTCCACTTCTCCCATAAAATGGCAGACAGCATGTTCCTCGGGAACCTCAAAATAAAAATAGGCTTCCATGCGGCGGCTGTGCACATGTGCAGGCATGGTATTCCACACGCTTCCCGGTTTCAGCTCCGTCATTCCCATCTGCAACTGACAAGTAGGCAACACCTGACTTACCAACATCTTATTAATGCAACGATGGTTAGAGCCTTCCAACGAGCCCGTTTCGGCAACGATGGCATCTGCCTTGGTAATCTTTTTATCGGGATAATTACGATGTGCGGTAGTGGAATTGAAATAAAACTTGGCGGGCAGGCAGGCATCTTTGCTTTCAAAAGTCACTTCACGGTCTCCCGCTCCCAAATAAAGAGCTTCCTTATAATCCAATTCAAACACGGCATCACCGGCTCTTACCATACCGGGACCTCCCACATTGAATATACCCATTTCGCGACGGGTCAAAAAATAAGGAGCTTTCAAAGGCTCGATGGCTTCGAGCTTCAGTACTTCACCTACGGGCCGGGCTCCCCCTACCACCATACGGTCGTACATAGAATACACTATATTAACCTCATTGTCCGAAAAAACCTTTTCTATCAGAAAGTCGCGGCGTATCCTTGCAGTATCATAATGCTTGGCATCTTCGGGATGAGCGGCATAGCGAATTTCATAATTTGTTTTCATACGCTATTTATATGTGTTTGATGGTATTCATTTGATTTTCTGTTCGGGCAAAATTACAAAACATCCACCACTTCAAGATACAGTAATCGTTCAGAAAAGGTGTAAATTTTGTCCAGTTTACAGCAAAATCACTTTCACTTATTCCCAAATACGTCACACTCCGGGCGACTCATCGCCGCTATCGGGAAAGGATGTCGCAAACTTTATCTTGGAAAACACGCGCACGGCTTAATTTCAGCACGTTCTGATTAATGATGACAAAAGCCAGCTGATGCCCGTCGGCCCCTTTCACATATCCCGCCAACGAACTTACTCCTGTCACCGAACCGGTCTTGGCACGGACGTTCCCCCGCGCCTTGGTTTGCTTCATGCGATATTGCAACGTGCCGTCCACTCCGGCAATGGGAAGGGCATCATACAGCGGCAAAAAGATATCCCGGTGATAATAGGCATACTTCAAATACTCCAGCAACAATCGCGGAGAGATATAATTATATAAGGAAACGCCGCTGCCGTCTACAATTTTATAGTTATCGGGATTAAAACCGAGCACAGTCTTCATAAAATCGGCGATGGCATCCGTCCCGTCATCGGCAGTCACCCGATGGTGTGGGGCATGTTGCGCGGCAAGGTGATAAAACATGGATTCGGCACACAGGTTATCACTCTTCTTCAAGGCACGTTCCAATACCTGTCTGATGGGTCTTCTGATGGTGCAAAAGGTTGCAATGCTGTCATGAATAACGGGGCAATCTGCATAAGTATGCACACCGGAGGTAATTCCCTTCTCTTTCAACCGTTGGATAAACGTATGGAAGAAAAAGTCTTTGGAAGTATAAATATTCACCTGTCCTGTATAGGGTCGGGACACATTGCCCGAAACCGTTATTACATTGCCATTGGAAAGCCAGTTGCGGGTGATTTCCAATTTCCCTGCCTGCGGGTTACGGCTCACCGCCCGATTACAAACCCGGTAATAATCTGAAACCGGAGTACAACGCACTGTCGGCAAAGAATCTTTCTGAGCAGGTGAAACGGACACATCCACACAACCACGATTCAGCATCAGAGGAGAAAGATAAGGCTGGAATGAATAAGGAGTATCATCCCACGACCACCCCGGTCCCCAATATACGGAATCCGTCATCGATACATCGGCAGCAATGGTATCCGTCACATAGCGGATGCCCTGCGCTTCCACCGCCGCCACGAGGCTATCCAGGTCTTCATCCATCAGCTCCGGGTCGAAGCCCCCTATCAGATAAAGATTCCCTTTCAGTGTATCATTCTCTATTTTCCCGGTATAGCGAAGATGGGTATCCATTGTATAATCTGCCCCAAGACGGGCAAGCGCTGTGACAGAAGTAATCACCTTCTCAATGGAAGCAGGGCGATACAGTTTCTCATCCTGATACCGATAAAGAGATTCACCCGTGGTCAGGTCGAAGACCGTGATACCAACTTCGGAAGTTTTCAGGATTTCGTCGTTCAGCAAAGCATCCAGCCTTTGGGAAACAGGTTGGCTCTGGGCATAAATAGCACAAATAGTCAAGTTCAGTAATAAAAATAATACGGCTCGTTTCATTGATAGATGTATTTCCAAGAATAAAATTCATTCTAAGCCTGTTTAAAACAGGGTGGCAATATATAACAAAAGCATGGAACCTGCAAGAAAGAAAGCGAAAATCTGTTTCTCCCTTCCTCCTTTCATTAGTCGTTGAAACGCCCTGTTGATGGGGATTGCGGTAGTGAATGAACATCCCGTATTGTCGTTTCAGCTTCCTTTCATCTGTAATACTTCTTCCGGCTTTTGAACTTTTTCGATAATACTTTACGGTAGGGGCGGACCCATGTGTCTGCCCAATGACCCCAATAACTTATTTGACACAACCCCTTTTGACTTATGAGAGTTTCGAGACACCTTCTTTATTGTGTTGGTATGTTTTTATGGAATCATTATTTTCTGATGCCGCACTTCCATTCCGTTCGAAATGCTTAAGTGATAAACTCCCGAAGCCCATGAGACTGCATCTATCTTTATTTCAGAAACTCCCATGGCGTATTCTTTGGAATAAAGCACTTGCCGGTTTTCTGTGTAAACTACTACCGATTTGATTTTGACATCTGTTACTGCATTAAAGACAACAGCTTGTTTTGCTTTTTGGGCAGTCAAAATGGCGTTTACTTCTGCATTGTCGGTTTTCACTACACCAATGGCAACTTCACCCAAAGCTACATTGACATCATAATAATAGTTCGTCACTTGGCAAGGAATGACGAAAAACGATTCTGCCGTGCCACAGGCATCTTTGGCCCGAATATACAAATCCCTTTCGCAGTCGGCGGGTGTCAACGAAAATGTTTTGCCACGCACAAGGCGATTACTTGCTGTGGTACACATAAAGTCAGCTCCCGGAAGAGCATCCGATGTGTTTCCTGCCTTGTCTCTATATTCCAGGCTCAGGTTGATGTTTCCGGATACATAGAGGGTTCCGCCATAGTTTGTGGCATCGGTAATGCTGTATTGCCCTTGGTTGGTTTCCCAATACAAGCTTCCGATGTAGGGAGATGGTTCATTGCAAGTGGCATGGGTTGTGACAGACTTGGTTCCGGCAGGCGATGTGATGGAAGCCACGATACTGTAATAGGTTGGCTGGGTGGAAGACAAAGTCAATGTAGAAGTGGTATAGGTGGTTTTGGTAGAACCGTTTTCACTGTAGGCCGTTACTTCCCATCTCACGCTTTCATCGGCATTTAATACACTCAGCGAGTAGGTACCGCTGTTGGAGAAATGTTTGGGACCGATAATCTGTTTTTGATGAATAGTGGGGCTTACTTCTTCTCTTTGGCTAATGATGCTGCGCATTTTGGCTATTTGCTCTGCAGAGAATTTGTGTCTATAATAACCATTATTAAATCCCACTCCGCTAGAACTTCTAATGACATGGATATAAATATTTAAGGTATAAATGCTATTGGTTATTAAAAACGCGAGGAGTATTGAAATACCATGCCGGTGGGTCTGTTTCTATCGTTCCACAAGAAAAAACTTTCAGGGATTGAACGGCTGACAATGTTTGAAGGAGATTCTTCTGTAGAAGTCATTTCCTCTAGTTCTTCACTGCAACCATATAGACAAGTAGCCGTGCATAATGCAAGCAGATAAGTAAAAAGTTTGTTCATAGTATTATGCATTTAAAATTAATTGTTTCGTATCAATTAGTAGGGACTTTCTGCCGGTTCTCTTTTCTGAATGTCTTTTAGATGGAGAGAGTAAATGTAAGTACCACCATGGCAACCTGTTATAGGCAATCTCGCTTCATAATATAAATATAAAAGGGTGCCACTGAAGGTAACATCACCTTCATAAGCCTTGTATTCATCCTTCATGTTTTCAATTAAAAAAGATATACTATCTTCATCTCCTGTTCGGAATTCCGGTTCGTCAACAGGATAGATTATCCATCTTTTAAGGGAATTATCATACCTTAAATATCCTTTCAAATTCTCTCTTTCAAAAGGTTCTTGTTTTTCCTCCGGATAAATCCGTTTTACATCTCTGTCATCATCGCTGCAACCGTATGCTCCAACGAGCAGGCATAACACGAATAAATAATTTAAAATCTTCTTCATAAAGGTGGTGATTAAAAGGTTAATAATGGTTTTCTTGTATTTTATATAATGCAGCAGAATGTAAAATACTGCGTCTGGTTGTATGATTTTTTTAAATGCATTGATAATAAATGATTTATAAAGTAGCACCAAAATTAAAGAGCTTTCGAATGAAACTTGAACAGGCTCTAAAAGACTAAAGTGTTTTATCAAAAGATTAAGGAGTTTTTAGCAAATACCTTAGTCTTTTTTTTAAACTCCAAGGCCTTTTGGGAGGGGCGTTATAGTGCTGAAAAACGAACTTAATGTGTTGATAAGCAATGCTTTGGATACTTGTTTCTGTCTAGTTGGAAAATGGTGCTGGGTTTGCAAAGTGGTGATGTAGTCAAAGTGTTGAATAACAGTGTGTTGACTGTCTTATTTAGGTTCACTAGGTCCAGGGACCACCTTTATGCTTTTGTGACCCCGAATTTGTGCTCTTGAAAGAGGTTATTTTGTTGTTTATCAGTGTTTTTTCTTTGTTAAAAGCGGACAAACCATAGTCTTTATGAGAAATAAGTATACATTTCAATCATATTGTCACGTTTCTTGCATTTTGCTTGTAGGGGCAGGCTGAAAAGAGGTGTAGAAAGTACACAAGGGATTGTGAAGGGACTCGGGAAGCGCGGCTGAAGGGAGGATGAGGGGATGTGCTGTCATTCTTAACCGACTGATTATGTGAGTGTTTTAATTAAAATGTAAGGATGAACGGAAAAGAAGGATGACCGGCTTAATGAGGGGATGATGCAATCTGCCCCTACATGAAAAACATACCGAGCTTTATTAAAAAGATGCCGAGCTTTTCTGAAAACACAACGACCTTTTTTAAAAAGACTTTGAGGCTTTTTTTAAACATCAAGGTCTTTTTGGAAAACATCAAAGTCTTTTTTGCAGCATGGGAAGTGTGTCAAAACGAAACCGGGCTATCCCATCGTCAGTTGTAGGGGCAGGGTTCGCCTGCCCGAAGACACAAAACAAACCGTTTTCGGGCGAGCAAACCTCGCCCCTACGCACGAAACGACAGCATTATCCACATTTTGACCCCCGTAGGCATCGGTCTACACATACGGTGGCATAAGCCCACACGTACGTACGCATCGGCCTACACGTACGTACGCATGAGCCTGCACGTATATATGTCATTGTGTCAGGCTCCGTCATATTCTGTGCCGGGATTGGATTTGCCAACACATTAGGTGATGACATTCTGCTTGGTGTAGAAGTTACGACCTCAGCTCACCGGCATCCGCCGAAGCCGGACTCTCCGCCTACGGCCTACTTGGATGAATTCGACAAGCTGGGTCCGTCTAAAATGCCCCTGCTTCCGCTTTACCACGGAGGAGGACCATTCGCAGGAGGTGCAGAGCCTTTCCACCACCCGGCTGGGCGAGCGGGTGCATACCGCTAAGGGGAATGTGTACCGGGTGGTGGAATGCTAGGCAGGATACTCTTTGAGAATGTTTACAGTTCTCTGAAGATTTCTCCTACTGTGGGGTGAGGGAACACATATCGTTTCCAATCATCCACTTTCTTGCGGTCTTCGATAGCCATGCCCGCCAACACAATCAGTTCAGAAGCAGGATTACCCAGCATGTGGGCACCCAATACCGTTCCGTCGTCGGCAGTCAATACTTTGCAAACCCCGTTCACTCCTTCATTTTCCGCCACAAAGCGACCGGAATATGCCATCGGTAGTTTTATGGTATGATAAGTAATGCCGGCAGCCTGCAGAGCTTCTTCACTCATGCCTGCACCCGCTATCTCAGGATTGGTATAGACTACGCCCGGAATGGCACGGTAACTCATCGCATCTTCTTTTCCAAGAATATGATGAACAGCCACTTCCGCTTCGCGCACGGCCGTATGTGCCAACAATGAAACGCCGTTCAAGTCTCCGCACACATAGACACCGGGAACCGAAGACTGCATGTGTTCGTCCACCTTGACGCACTTACGTTCCGTCAGTTCCAAATTCAAATTCTCTAATCCGAAACCTTTCATTACAGGGCGACGGCCTACACTCATCAGTAACTTTTCGGCCGTAACACTTCCCGCCCCTTCTACATTTTCGTAAGAGACCGTTACTCCGTTCTCCTCTTTTGCCACTCCTACCACCTTGGTACTCAGCAGGAACTTAATTCCTTTCTTGGCATACTCGGCACGCAGCATTGCCGAAAGCTCCTTATCCATTCCACCGAGGATTTCATCCATCATCTCGACCACAGTAACCTGTACGCCCAAACTATTGAAGAAAGAAGCAAATTCCATTCCGATTACGCCACCTCCGACAATGGCCAGTGAAGCAGGCACTTCCTTATTGTCCAATGCATCACGGTGTGTCCAATAATCCACGCCATCCACTCCCGGAATGGGAGGAATAAATGTATCGCTACCGGTACAAAGCAACAGGTTCTCGCATTCGTAAATCTCCTCGCCGCATTTCACCGTATTCTTGTCTATGACAGTAGCCTCTCCCGTCACTATATTCACCTGATGGGCAGTCAGTTTCGCCTTGATGCCCAACACCAGCTTACGCACCACCTTTGATTTCCGGGCAACAATCTTTCCCAAGTCAAAAGAAGCTTCGGGCACAGTGACCGCATATTTGGAAGCGTGCTTGGCATAATCATACACTTTGGCGGAATAGAGCAATGTCTTTGTGGGGATGCAACCTTCATTCAGGCACACGCCTCCCAGACTTCTCTTTTCAAACAACACAACACTGAGGCCGGCTTTTCCGGCAACTTCGGCAGCAGTATAGCCGGCAGGCCCTCCACCGATAATCGCAATTTGATATTTCATGGTATTTATTAAAATTAATCAGTTCTTTATCAATTCAAAACCTTCGACCGCCAGGCCGGGACATACCTTCTTCAAAGCTTCCACAAACTCCAAAGGCCTGTCGGGACTTATCATCACAAATCCTTGTGCATGTTCAACTTTTATCTTTTGCATCCCAAGGGCATGAGGCTGGTAAGTAATGTTCCTGATGCCATCCACACAGAATCTTTTGCCCCATACCGATTTAACTTCCAGCACACCGCTATCTTTAATCGTATAAATAGTCTTCGACTGAGAATAAAACAGCATGAGAGGTACAATTAAACCACCCAAAGCCGTCCATTCCTGCAGCCAAAAAAAGATAACAATCACGACCAATATGGCGACCCCCATTCCTACATATTGCCAATCGGGAACCCATTTTGTCTTAAATACTTGTTCCATGTTTTCCGATTTTAAAGGTTGTATGTCCGAAAGATACTAAAATAACCGGTTTCCTGCTACATATTTTCTTCAAAAAGTATCTTCATCCTCTTCTTTATGTTCCAACCGCCTGACCAATGCATTCATAAATTCCTCAGGCTTCTCCGGCAGAAGGTCTATCACCTTATCATTGTCATAATGCACCAATACATATCGGGTGAATCTCAGGTGTTTCAATCCGAAGAGACGTTTCAGTTCTACATCCGTAATCCGTGAAAGCGGAATGTTTTTCTCCTTCTGGAAACGTCCGTTATAAATCACCAAGTTTCCGTCTGCCGTCAGTGTATAGGTGGAATGAATGATACGCTCTATATTGATAATGACAATCATAGCGAAAAACATTCCTATCAGTGCCGCCCCTTTGTACCAAAAGGCAACCAGCATAATCAAAGTAAACAAAATAAGAAACAAATGAGTTGTTCCTGAAATCTTTACATGGAAAGTCCAATTCATCATAATTTTAAATTTTGGCGCAAGTTAATCATTTGTTCTCAATTATTTTAAAAGAGCTGATTGTTTTTCTTCCATCCCCACAATCACGGAACAAGATTCCCACGACCATAAAACAACAAACGAATCCATTTTAAACGAAAAGAAGAACACCAATAAAATACATATCATACCGTATCTTTCAAAAAAAGGCAGCAAATAACAGCATTAAAATGTACAATGAAAAAAGGTTTTCTTTACCTTTGCAACCATAAATCACATTATCATGGTTAGAAAATTCGATTTCCTTGTGATCGGCTCCGGAATTGCCGGAATGAGCTTCGCACTGAAAGTGGCTCACAAAGGCAAGGTTGCCCTCATTTGTAAAGCCGGGCTGGAAGAAGCCAATACCTATTTTGCTCAGGGAGGTATCTCATCTGTTACCAACCTGAAAGTAGACAATTTCGAAAAGCACATTGAAGATACAATGATTGCCGGTGACTGGATTAGTGACCGTGCAGCCGTGGAAAAAGTTGTGCGCGAAGCTCCATCGCAGATTCAAGAATTAATAAAATGGGGAGTAGAGTTTGACAAGAAAGAAAACGGAGAGTTTGACTTACATAAAGAAGGAGGACATTCCGAGTTCCGTATCCTGCACCATAAAGACAATACCGGCGCAGAAATACAGACAAGCCTCATCAAGACTGTAAAAGCCCACCCCAATATTACGGTTTTTACCGATCATTATGCAGTAGAAATCATTACTCAACACCATTTGGGTATCATCGTAACCCGTCATACTCCGGGCATCAAATGTTTTGGCGCGTATGTGCTGAACGAAAGCACCGGAGAAGTAGATACTTTCTTATCCAAAGTGACTATTATGGCCACAGGAGGCTGTGAAGCCGTTTATCGCAATACCACCAATCCGCTGGTAGCAACCGGTGACGGTATTGCCATGGTATATCGTGCCAAAGGCGCAGTGAAAGATATGGAGTTCATTCAGTTCCATCCCACTGCCCTCTTTCATCCGGGCGACCGTCCCAGCTTTCTCATCACTGAAGCCATGCGCGGTTACGGTGCTGTGTTGAAAAACCAGAGTGGTGAGGAGTTTATGCAAAAATACGATCCGCGTCTGTCTCTTGCTCCGCGTGATATCGTGGCACGTGCCATCGACAGTGAAATGAAACAGCGCGGTGAAGACCATGTTTATCTGGATGTCACTCATAAAGACCCGGAAGAAACCAAGAAGCATTTCCCTAATATATATAAGAAATGTCTCAGTCTGGGTATCGATATTACCAAAGACTACATTCCTGTTGCTCCGGCAGCTCACTATCTGTGCGGAGGCATTAAGGTGGATTTGGACGGACAGTCCAGCATCAACCGCCTGTACGCCATCGGCGAGTGTTCCTGCACGGGACTGCACGGCGGCAACCGTCTGGCATCCAACTCACTGATTGAAGCAGTGGTTTACGCCGATGCTGCGGCCAAACATGCTTTGAGTGTGCTCGACCGGTATGATTACAATGAGGACATTCCCGAATGGAACGATGACGGCACCATGAATAATGAAGAACGTGTGCTGATTACACAGAGCATGAAAGAAGTGAACCAAATCATGGAAGCCTATGTGGGTATCGTGCGCAGTAATACGCGCCTGATTCGTGCCTGGAACCGTTTGGACATCCTGTATGAAGAAACCGAACGACTGTTTAAGCGCTGCAAGGCATCACGCGAACTATGTGAATTGCGCAACATGATTAACATCGGATATCTGATTACGCGTCAGGCAATGGAACGCAAAGAAAGCCGCGGCCTGCACTACACGATTGATTATCCGCATGCTAACGCAGAAAATAAATAATAGAATGAAACGAAGCATTTTGACTCTATGCCTGCTGGGACAAGTATTGTTCCTGTGGGCACAGAATCAATATTATGTGGCTCCCGATGGGAATGACAGTCACGACGGAAGCCTCCAAAAACCTTTCCGAACCATTGAGCGGGCACAATTGAAAGCTCGAAAAGCTCAGGGCGAAACAACCATCTATTTGCGTAAAGGTATCTATCGGTTGGAGCGTCCTATAATCTTCACTCCCGAAGACGGTGGAAAAGAGAAACCATTATCCATACGTGCCTTCCGCAATGAACAAGTAACGCTATCCGGCGGAAAAGTATTACATCCTGCATGGAAGCCTTATAAAAAAGGTATCCTGACAGCTGTTCTCCAAGATGACATACATCACCCGGATATGCTGTTGAGTAACGGAAACATCCGCCACATGGCACGTTATCCCAATTTCGATTCCACAGCAGTGCGTTTCAACGGTACCTCAGCCGATGCCACCGCTCCCCGGAGGGTAAAGAGCTGGAAACATCCCGAAGGAGGATACCTCCATGCCATGCACATAAGCGACTGGGGTGATTTTCACTACCGCATCACCGGTAAAGACAAAGCCGGAAAACTGATGCTAGAAGGCGGATGGCAGAACAACCGCCAATCAGGATTACACGCCAAAAACCGGATGGTGGAAAATATATTCGAAGAATTGGACGCTCCGGGTGAATGGTTCTATCAGGCGGAATCTTCCACCTTATATTATTATCCCATGCCGGACGAAGACGCAGAAACAGCCGTCTTCGAGACTCCCATACTCAAGCATCTGATTGAATTCCGCGGTTCGGAACAACAGCCGGTCACTCACATTACTATACAGGGAATCGAACTGACACAAACATTGCGTACTTTTATGGATAAATACGAACCGTTGCTCCGCTCGGACTGGATGGTCTATCGGGGTGGTGCCGTGGTGTTTGAAGGTACGGAAGATTGCTCGCTGAAAGATTGCTATCTTCATAATTTGGGAGGAAACGCAGTCTTCTTCTCCTGTTATAACCGCCGCTCCACCGTATCGGGTTCTCATTTTACCCGTATCGGAGCCAGTGCTGTTTGCTTTGTGGGCGACCCGAATGCTGTCCGCTCTCCAAGCTTCGAATATAATGAGTTTGTACCGGCCGGGAAACTGGATCGTACGCCCGGTCCTATAGGAAATAACTATCCGGCTCATTGTCTGGTATATGACAATCTGATTCACTCCATCGGTCTGTTCGAGAAACAGATTACGGGAGTGGAACTATCCATGTGCCGACACATCACAGTCAGCCACAATAGCATCTATGATACTCCGCGTGCCGGCATCAACGTCAGCGAAGGAACTTGGGGCGGGCATATCATCGAATTCAACGATGTGTTTGACACTGTAAAAGAAACCGGTGACCATGGTTCCTTCAATTCTTGGGGACGTGACCGTTTCTGGCATCCTCACCGCCAAGTAATGGATTCGTTGGTAAATGCCGAACCCTCACTGATTCTGGCAGACGTCACTTCGCCCATCGTGTTGCGGCATAATCGTTTTCGTTGCGACAGAGGTTGGGACATTGACTTGGACGACGGCTCCGGTAATTACCACATTTATAACAATCTGTGTCTGAACGGAGGCATCAAACTGCGTGAAGGCTTCTATCGGGTAGTAGAAAACAATATCATAGTCAATAACTCTTTCCATCCTCACGTATGGTTTAAGAACAGCGGTGATGTGTTTACCCGTAATATTGTGATGTCTTCTTACCGGCCGATTCAAGTCCGCCATTGGGGTCTGGAAGTGGATTATAACATCTTTACCGACAGCACTGCTTACCAAAAAGCCCGCAAACAGAATACCGATGCACATTCCATTGTATGCACCCCTGTCTTCCTTAACCCGAGCCGGGGAGATTATCGGATTGACAACCATTCGGACGCTGTTTTTCGTTGTGGCTTCCGCAACTTTGACATGGATAGATTCGGAGTTGTCTCACCCCGATTAAAAGCTTTGGCCAAGACGCCCGAATTTCCCAAACCTATTCCCATTCTCATGGAAGAAGGAAAAGCACATGCCACTATCGAATGGCAAGGACTACAAATTAAAAACTTGGATACCCTGGGCGAACGTTCTGCCACCGGTATGGATACGGAACGCGGCGTTTATGTCATTTCGGTCAATGCACTGGGTAGTGTGTTGCGTGACTATATCCGCCCCAACGATGTGATTTTGGAGCTGGGCGGCAAAACCGTGAATAACCTGGCTGACTTGCAGAAAGCAGTTCAAGAAACAGATTTAAAGCAACCGCAAACCATGGTTATCTTCCGAAGTCAAAAAGAGAATAAACTGACTTTACCGGGAAATTTGCTGAAATAAGATAAATACCATAAAAAAAGGGATGTATCAAAACTAAAATAACCTATCAAATCGCCTCTACCGGCAAAATAACAGCATTATCAACGTTTTGATACACCCCCTATGGTAAAATCTCAATTAATAATTGTTCTTCTTTACTTCAAAGTAAGCCTGCGGATGCAAACATGCCGGACATACTTCAGGAGCTTCTGTACCTACATAAATGTAACCACAGTTACGGCACTGCCATACAGTCTCTTCTGCTTTTTTGAATACTGTACCTTCTTCCACATTCTTCAATAAAGCCAAGTATCTTTCTTCATGGCCCTTTTCTGCTTCAGCAATTCTGCGATACATCGTAGCAATAGCAGGAAAACCTTCCTGATCGGCCACATCAGCAAAGTGAGGATAATCAGTCGTCCATTCTTCATTTTCTCCGGCAGCGGCGGCTTTCAGATTTTCCATTGTTGTACCGATCATACCTGCAGGATAGCTGGCAGTAATTTCTACCATACCACCTTCCAACCACTTAAACATACGTTTTGCATGTTCCTTTTCCTGATCAGCTGTTTCTGTGAAAATAGCAGCGATTTGTTCATAACCTTCTTTTTTTGCAGTACTTGCAAAATAAGTATAACGCATTCTAGCTTGTGATTCACCTGCAAATGAAGTTAACAAGTTTTTCTCTGTCTGTGTACCTTTAATGCTCTTAGCCATAATTATTTGTTTTATTGGTTAGTTATTATTTTATTACCCTTGCCTTATACCACAAAGATATATATTATATTTCAAATTTGTATTTATTACAATTATAATTTTATGTTTAATTAAACATTCTATTTATATAAAATAAACGCAATACGGCTTGAATATGTTCATCAACTACAAAAGTTTCTTAAACAAGAAAGCTATTTATGCTCAAACTCCCCAATAATATACGAAGAACACCCTTCATGCAACAAAAATAAGAACTTAAAATCAATAATCCCTTAATTTATAGATAAATTTTGTCTAATTTTGCACCTCCATTCTGTGTTGAACACATTTCGTAGCATAAAGTAAATTATAAAATGAAAGCATTTGAATTTAAACCGAAGCTCTTCACTACATTAAAAAATTATTCGAAGGAGAGCTTCATGGCCGACCTCATGGCCGGCATTATCGTAGGTATCGTTGCACTTCCTCTGGCTATTGCATTTGGTATTGCTTCAGGAGTATCTCCCGAAAAAGGTATTATCACTGCTATTGTTGCAGGCTTTATCATTTCTTTATTGGGAGGAAGCAAAGTACAAATCGGCGGACCGACAGGCGCGTTTATCGTTATCATCTACGGTATCATACAAGAATATGGCATCAGCGGACTGACAGTGGCAACACTGATGGCAGGTGTACTCCTTGTTTTATTAGGAGTGTTTAAACTGGGAGCTGTCATCAAATTCATTCCCTATCCCATCATTGTCGGTTTTACCAGTGGTATTGCCGTTACCATCTTCACTACACAGATAGCTGATATCTTCGGACTCAACTTTGGCGGAGAGAAAGTCCCCGGAGACTTTATCGGCAAATGGATGATTTATTTCCGCCACTTTGATACAGTAAACTGGTGGAATGCCATTGTCAGTGTGGTCAGTGTATTCATCATTGCCATCACTCCCAAATTCTCAAAAAAGATTCCCGGTTCGTTAATATCCATCATCGTAGTGACGATTGCAGTCTATCTGATGAAAACATACGGAGGAATTACCTGCATTGATACGATTGGCGACCGATTCACCATTCAATCACAACTTCCCGATGCAGTGGTACCCGAATTGAATTGGGAAGCAATCAAGAACTTGTTTCCCGTAGCCATCACAATTGCTGTATTGGGTGCCATCGAATCATTACTTTCGGCTGCCGTTGCCGACGGTGTAATCGGTGACCGTCATGATTCAAACACAGAGCTGATAGCCCAAGGTGCAGCCAATATCATCGCTCCTCTTTTCGGAGGTATTCCTGCTACCGGAGCCATCGCACGTACCATGACCAATATCAACAATGGGGGAAAGTCTCCGGTGGCCGGCATTATTCATGCTGTCGTATTACTGCTCATCCTGCTCTTCCTGATGCCGTTGGCACAATACATCCCGATGGCTTGTCTGGCCGGCGTGTTAGTCATTGTATCTTATAACATGAGTGGCTGGCGCACCTTTAAGGCATTACTCAAGAATCCGAAATCGGACGTGACTGTATTATTGATCACTTTCTTCCTGACAGTCATTTTCGACTTGACAGTCGCTATTGAAGTAGGATTGCTGATTGCCTGCGTGCTATTTATGAAACGCGTTATGGAAACCACCGATATTTCGGTTATCAAGAATGAAATCGATCCTAATAATGAATCCGATTTGGAAGTGCACGAAGAGCATCTCATGGTTCCCGAAGGCGTAGAAGTATACGAAATCAATGGTCCGTATTTCTTCGGCATCGCCACTAAATTTGAAGAAATCATGTCTGAACTGGGCGACCGCCCGAAAGTGCGTATCATCCGTATGCGTAAAGTGCCGTTCATTGATTCTACCGGTATTCACAACCTCACTAACCTTTGTGAAATGTCTAAGAAAGAAAATATCCATATCGTACTTTCAGGCGTAAACGAAAAGGTGCATAAAGTATTGGAGAAAGCCGGTTTTTATGACTTGCTCGGCGAAGACAACATTTGTCCCAATATCAATGTAGCTCTGGAGAAAGCCAAAGCCATTGTAGAGAAATAAAACAGATTATATCCCAAAATAGGTGTCGTTACTCGTTCGTTTAGCTACCTTCATGGTTAATTATTGCCATGTAGGAGGCAAAACAAACGAGTAACGTTCATTTTTACTTCTTGCAAATCAAGTACCATACCACAGAAGAAGCGACTAAAAAATAGACAGCAAAGAAATCCCTGTATTGTGATACCCAATCAAAATGAAACGAACAAAATAAAGAAAAGGCGTATAATACCCATAGCCCCCATCCTATAGCTCTTCTTTTTTCATTGACTAACCTCCCAACGATTATTATCATCCAAACAAATTACTGAGTCAAACGGAATACTAGCCTCAGTATTACAAACCTGGACGTTGGGCAAACTCTGCATTGATTTTACACCAACATCAGAAGCTTCTTCCGGGAAGCAGAAAACGAACAAACTCCCTATAGACACAAATAATGAATAAACAGAGAAAAAATGCATACCTATAAGTTTTTAATTAGTTAGTAAATTGTATTCATGTTAATATCACAAATGTAAATCGCTCTTCCCAAACTCTTTGTTATTGAATTGTTATTTTCACGTGAACTACTTTTACACGCTAAAATCAAGCGAAGAATTTCTGAAAAGTAGGCATACCTATCTCTTATTCACTCGTTTGAACAATAGAAAAATTAAATAAGTTAATAATCCACTGATATATGTTGCTATCAAATCATAAAAATCAAAAGTTCCAAATGGAATTATTTCATATAAAGTAAAAACAAAAATACTATAAAGAATAGCTTTAGATAAACTCTCATATTTTCTCATAGCCAATAATAACAAAGAGAGAGAAGGCACTGCTACCAAATTTCCTATTGTATCAGCCAAATGAAAATCAAAAATATGATTCTCATAAATATACGGTCTGTAAGTATTGGATAATACAATACCTAAGATAAAGAAAAATCCAGAACCCATATAATACAGCTTTTTCCTCATAATGCAATCTTTAAAGAGATGAGTACATCTTTATAAAACACACTCATCTTTTTGTTATCAATTAAAATACTCTACCACAAACATCGGCACCATTTTCTTGTGTTAGTCCATGACATAATTTGCCAAACATCTAATGCAACAAAGATAAGCTGTCTTCCCAAACTCTGTGTTATTGAATTGTTATCTTTATGTTAATTGTTTGTCCATATAACTTGAGGTTTTGGATTTTTATCCTTCCTTGGTTCCCAATTATAGATTCTTTTCATGTCTCCTCCATAAATAGAAGTTTGTTCTTTACTGCTTAATGTTACTATTGTTTTTTCCATAATATTATATCTTTAAATTATATGTATGAGTTTTAGTTTGATGTTGCAAACATAATAGGAAATTGTATAATAATATGTTATAAAAATGTTATCCGATTTTAAGAATAAGTTATTATATTTGCTACATGATAAAGACTAAGTACTTGAAAATAATCACTGCCATAAGCTTAACCTCCATATTAGCATTACAATTAATGTGGTTATGCAATACTTATATACTTATCAGAAACAATATATCTGAAGAAATAAATCAAATTCTATATACAGGAATGGAAGACGAGGCTATTACTCGTCTTAATAAGACCCCTAAAGGAACAAATATAAAAGGAGAAGCAGCAACCGACAGCATCCCCGAAATCACTTATTTAGAAGAAGGACTCTATAACTTAGGTTATTATATCTCTATAGAAGACGTGGACTCCATCGCTTCCACTCTCCTCTTAGAGCATAAAATAAGCAGCGATTTCATATTGAATCTTATTAATCCGAAGACCGGAGAAGTGCTTCAACAAAGCAAAAAAGGAAACTTTTGTCTATGGAATGCCATTCACTCTAAGGAAATTCCTATCCGCACAGACCTATCACAAACTGTACAAATGATATTGGTGAATCCGCATTGGAGCATATTTGCACGCATGGGAATCTTGTTGCTGTCTACAGCGGTTATGGTAGTATTCGCTTTCATCGGATTGTTTTACCAAATAAAAATCATCATCACAGAAAGGAAAATAGCCCGGCTGAAAGAAGATTTCTCCTACGCCATGATTCATGACATGAAAACGCCCATCAGCTGCACCAGCAGGCTGCATAGCGGAAAGTTGGATGATAAGCCGGAAATAAAGAACCATTATTTTACTATTGTGGAAAATGAACTGGAACATTTGTTGGCTCTTTCCAACAAAGTGCTGACGCTGGCGAAACTGGAACAGCACAAACTGGAGATGAACAAAAAAGAAGTTCCATTATCTCCCATGATAGAAGACTTAATTGAAAAGTTCACCATAAAAACCGAAAAAACAATCCATTTCACTACAGACTTAAAAACAGAAAAAGTATATGCCGACGAAGAGTTTCTGAAGGAAGCAATCAGTAATCTGATAGACAATGCCATAAAATATTCCAAGGAATCGGTAAAGATAAACATCAGTTCTTCAAGTGATGCCAACCATGATATTATCAACATATACGACAATGGTATTGGAATTCCGCAAAAAGACCAAAAGAAGATTTTCGAGAAGTTTGAGCGTGCATCGGCCATCAAACAAACCCGAAAAGGAGGCCCTTCAGGATTCGGACTAGGGTTGAACTATGTTTATCAGGTAATGGAAGCCCACGAGGGAAGAGTATATATTAACAGTATAGAAGGGGAATTCAGTGAATTCAGCCTGTTAATACCTAAAATAATAGAAAGCTATGATTAAACTATTATTAGTGGAGGATGATTCCACTTTCAGCTACATCGTAAAGAATGAATTGCAGGAAATTATCGGTGGCTACGAAGTGATAACCGCTACCAATGGTGCAGAAGGATTGAAAGCTTGGAAAGAATATCATCCTGATATTATTATTTCGGATATCGATATGCCTGTGATGAACGGTTATCAAATGGTGGAACGTATCCGCGAAATGGATGGGGATATTCCTATCTTGTTCACCTCTGCATTGACATCTCCCAAAGACGTGAAAGAAGGATATAAACTGGGGGTTAATAACTATGTGAAAAAGCCCTTTGTGCCCGATGAATTGGACGCACATATACACGCCATCCTGAAAATGAAGGCAGGAGTCAAATTACGCAATGAAAATGAACACTATGCATTGGGGCGCTTCACCTTGGATGCCAAACATGCCACACTGCATAACAATGAAAACGGAGAGAACAAAACCCTGACGGTGCGCGAAGCCCAAATACTTCAGCTCCTGTGCGAAAACATAAATGAAATAGTGGAAAGGAAGGCTATCCTAAGTCGCTTTTGGAATACGGAGGACGATTATTTTGCCTCACGCAGTTTGGATGTCTTTATCACGAACCTGCGAAAATCACTGAAAGATGAACCTCTCATCGAATTGAAGAATATCCGGGGAGTAGGCTTTGTATTATTGCTAAGCTGAAAAACACTCCCATGCCGCATTTAGTGATGTTAGAGCATACTGTCACTTCTACCTTCATAAAGACTAAATTGTTTCTTACTGTCAGCTAAGGACTTTTAAACGTAAGATTATTACAGTCACAGTCCATTATGGAAAACTATACGGTCCACTGCGGGAAACTGTAGTAATTCTGCTTATAGAAAGGCTTAACCAACGTTCATTGGGGATTAATATCACTGTATCGAAGGAAGTATATTCTTGGCCGATTGAACCAATTCGGAAGGATAACCACACAATTCCAATATCCTGATGGCATTTCCCTCCTGCGCCACTCCTTTCTTCAGTTTATAATCAAATTGAAGTTTGTCATCGGCTATTGTTTCACTAAAGTGATATAAGTCATACTGACTATGAAGCAACGCGGTCAGTTCCAAATCATGTGTTGATGCAAGGACCAAATTATCCGTCTTTGCCAAATCCGAAAATACGGCAGAATTAATCGCTATTCTTTCCACTGTATTCGTCCCTTTGAACAGTTCATCGAAAACCAATAGATAATTTCCCTTTTTTCCTTTATCAAGAGCTGCTTTCACATTCTCAACTTCTTTAAAGAAGTAACTTTTCCCTTCCAACAGATTATCTTCTGTGTGAATCACAGAATAAAGATGTCTGTTTATATCTATCCGAAAGTCTTTTGCAAAACAAGTATTCAATGTCTTTGCTGTCAGCAAGTTAATGGCAACAGTGCGGATAAAACTGGTTTTTCCCGACATATTGGAGCCGGTTATAAGCATGGACTTATCCGATAACGACACACTGTTAGAAACACATCCCCTTATCAATGGATGATATATACTATCGGCATACAAGCGTTCGCCCGATTTATTATCGGAAGGCTTGCAATAATAAGGAATCTGTTCACGCAAAAACGATATGGAACACAGCAAATCCAAAAAACCTACATAACAAAACACTTGTTCTATTTCTTCTTTTTCCTTTTGAATAAACCGAAAAGAGGTTACAATATTGATAGTGGAATATAACGTAAAAATATTAATAAGCTCAGTCAGCAGATAAACAATCATGGCCGAGTCGCTTTCTAACGCTATACCTAAACGGAATGAGCCCAGTTTGCGGACAAGCTCTTTCAAATTTCGGATAGTGTTCTCTATTTTAACATTTACAGACAGGAATGAGGGAACAGCACTTAAGTAATCGGCTGTTTTCAACAACTTATATAACTGGGGTACAGAGAAATAATAACATGAAAGAATGTTTTTCTGTTTAAAATGTAAGTATCCATTAAATATATAAGATACTAATAAAAATAAAAGAGGAACAGGTGAAGAAGGAATTTGAAACATCAAGATTAGAGATACAGCAGGTAACCACCTGCATATTTGGAGCAACAATAAATAACCGCGCGAATAGGTATGTTCTTTTTCGGCCAAAATATCCACTATGGAGTAAGCATCCGGTTTATTCAACTTCTGAAGAGCATTTACCAGTTTATTCCGAAGCAGATAATCTGTTTGCAGTTGCTCTATGAATTGTTCATGCGCGGTAACATCGGAAATCTTATCGGTACATAAAATATAATAAAGATATTGTCTTCCTACACAAGAAGAGGTGTAATCTAGCTGCTCGCACAAATCATCTAAGTTCAAATCTTCACAAACAGTCTCTGATAACGCTTCCTTTGCATCACCGAAACTTAAATATGAATGGTATGCTTTTATTCCTTTCTCCATATCCTGACAATTTTCCTTATTTACTTATACCCACAAAGATAAAATACTTTTCCGTAACTCTGTGTTATCGGATTGTTATCTTCCAGAAAAATACTCCTATACCGTAATGTTCCTAAATAAAATGCAGTATGGAAGTATTTTCTAAAGTCAGCCGAAAATCCATTTGGCCACTTTGGGTATAAATCTATAAAAGAAAGCTACCACTCCCCATGAAACGGCAAAGGCTATTATGGCCGTAACAGGTATCTTTACTGAAATAGGAATAGAAAGTATATTAGCAATACCATAACTAAAACCGACCATAAAATAATGAATCAAATAAATACCGAGTCCACATTTAGTGATGTTAGAGAATAAACTCACCCAACCGGGAGATGTAAACCTTATCCGACGGATAATCAAAAACACAGCGATAGTCATCAACACAACATTAGGAGAACAATATAAAAAAAACATCTCCATTTCTTGTTCGGTGCAATCAGGATTGGCCGTTATCGACTTAAAACCTATATAAGTCACAATATATCCGATGGCAAATAACGGCACAGCAACTCCAACTGTCTTCACCCAATTCCACTCTTTTACATCTTTTGCCAAATAATAGCCCAACAGTAAGTAACCGTTAAAACCGGCAAAATAATAAAAAGTGCCAAATGAGTTCCAGGCGCAAAGCCCGAAGAGTTCTTGCGAAAAGAAAGCGTAGGCGTAAGGCAGAAACAATGTGATTCCCCAAATGCCAAGGAATATTTTTTTCTGTGAAAGATTTGCCTTTTCTATCCAAGCGGAGAAAAACGGCATATAAAGATACAGGCCTATAAGCATATAAAGATACCACATCGGTACTGTATAGACATTGAATTTAAAAGGAATCAATGCAATGTTTGTCATTGCATCACCAAAAGATTGAGAAGCATCAGGCGATGCATAAGCAAAAACATCAGCTATCACAGCAGATGATAATCCCAACACACCTGTTATCCAAGGAAAAAGATTGTATAGAACAGACCATACTAAAAAAGGAACAGCAATACGCAGCAACCGCTTTTTATAAAAACTTTGGATAGGCATATTAACCGGCAAAAGTAACAATCCGGTAATCATAACAAACAAAGGAACGCAGGGACGAAGAAAGGAGCCATAAATAGACCCCCAGAAATTAAACTCCGGATTAGAACGAGCTTCGGGAGAAACATTAAAAGGATCGGCACAATGAATACATATTACCATAAATATGGCGAGAAAACGAAGTACGTCAACCCATACTATTCTATGCGGTTGACTGGATGAACTAGCTTGTAACATATTTCTTATTTTATACATTTACCGGCAAAAGTACAAAATAAGCCATCCAAACTTTTTTAACTACTTAAAGAAATGCCTATTTACTTTCTTAAAGCGCATAAAGTTACATGAGACATACCTAAATAAGAAGCGATATAACCCAGATTGACACGCTGAAACATATCAGGATTTTTAATGAGGAAATCATTATAACGTTCCTCTGCTGACATATACAAACGATAAATAAGTCTTCTCTCCATTTCCACAAAGGCTTTTTGATGTAAAATACGCAACCAATTTGCTATATCGGCATATTTTAAACATAAGGCTTCAAGTTCTGCGATAGGAATAAAATATAAAATAGAATCTTCGAGCACTTGAACCATCTCATTCTCATAACCCTCTGTTTTACCATAAAAACTATTAGTGGAAAAAGTGAGATCACCTTCTTTGCTAAACCAAGAGGTAACTTCTCTCCCATCCATCAGAATATAAGAACGAGCGATTCCCTTCTCTATAAAGTAGACATTATCATCTCTCTTGCCGGGCGCTATCAGAATGGTTCTTTTGGGTAAAGCAAGAGGCTGCAATCCGGAAATGAGTTCATGAAGAGTTATCTCATCTATTTTGAATATCTTATTTATTGCATTTATAACTCTTTCCATAGCATATATCTGATTTATACATATTCCTGTTTCAGTTTCAATACGAAACCGAAACAGGAATATTTGCTTCTTTTACCAACTCTGCAATTCTGTCCAACTCTTCGTGAGCAGCTTTTTTCAAATCATGGTCAGGAGTTTCACGGTCTATTGTATAAATCATCACTTGGCGGGGAGCTATTTCTTTTACTGCCTCCAACCAGGGAAGAACATATTCATCTGTCGTATTGTCCACACTTTTTCCTTGGCTTTCCCCCTTCATAAACATAGTTTGAATAATCAGATTACCCTTGAAAGCTTTCATCTCTTCTATAATCTCGTTTACATCATAATGTCCGGTAGGACGGTCTACTTTATTGATATAATCAACATTCACCGTATCCAGCTTCAAGATATTATTGTCTATCTTGTTTAATGCCTTAAAAACCTCCGCTTTATGAATGAAAGTAGAATTACTCAACACGCTCACCTTTGCTTGCGGAAAGTATTTATCACGAAGCGCTAACGTATCATCTATAATTCCGGCAAACTCAGGATGGGCAGTAGGTTCACCATTGCCGGCAAAAGTCAGGACATCCGGCTTTGGACCGTTTTGCTGCATATCGAGCAGACGGGCTTCCAAAGCTTCACGAACCTGCTCACGGGCAGGTAATTTCTTCTTCGGACGATGGTCTTTATTAAAACCACACTCACAATAAATACAATCGAAAGAACAAAACTTGCCGTCTTCGGGAAGAAGATTGATTCCCAAAGAAACTCCCAAACGACGGCTATGCACCGGACCGAATATAGGAGAAGGATAAATGACTGTTGACATAGTTATTTTTCTGTTGATAACAGTGCAAAAATACATAATGTTTTTAGAATTTCATCCTCAACTGCAAATAAAGATCACCCTTTGTACTTCCATCAATGGCCTCCAACGCCGAACCGATAACATCCCGATTTAAATAATGCGTCATCCCGTATTTAGCTTGAACCATGATATGCTTATTCAATTCATAACGTACATTTATTGCCAGTCGCGTACCTTCATAATAAAATGAAGGCATGGAAAAAGCATAAAGCACATTCTTTTCATAAATGGTTAACCGCGAATCATAATCATCCGTATTAAACCAAACACAACTTATATTACATTGGAAAGGCAAATCATTGAACTTATAACCGGCACTCTGCGACAATAAGAAGCCGGTGGAAGCTGACCGGTTTCGATAGTTTACCCGAACATAATCTGCTATTGTTTTCAACAACAGTTTATCCTTCAGTGAATAATTCAACTGATAACGACATTTCTGTTGTATATAAGGAATCGTTTGCTTGATTTTATCCTCTGCCGTGAAATCCTTTTTCTTGTTTTTATAGCGATACCTTATGAACATTTCCAGTTGATAAGTAGGTGAATAACTTAGCTGAATCAAGCCGTCAAAACCTTTGGTTCCCGGTTCGCTAACCAAATACTTCTTCCATGGAAAATAAAAAAAGTCTCCATAACAAGTCATCCTTATATATCGTAATAACTTAGTTTCCAATCCGATATAAAATCCACTTTCATTCTGTACACTACTTCCTTCTCCTATAGAACGACCATAAATACTTTGATACTTTGCATCATAATATCTGTTCATAACTATCAATTGTGTTCCTCCCTTCGGTGAATAACTCAACATATTCATAGTGGCAACAGCACCACTTTTATCAATAGCAGTCTCACCCAAAAAGGAAAAGTGCTTCCAAAAAAATTTGTAATCTCCTCCTACATTATAAAAGTCTTTGCCCCGAGGATAGAATTTATTATAAGGTTTTAAGTCAGGATTCAACGGCTTGTTGAAAACATTATAAACCGCTGTTAATCCTAACTCACAATACTTCCCATTATAATTTAAATTACTACCAATCACCTGATTAGTAATCATATTCTTCTTTTCAAATTCCCTGTATAAACGATGATATCCGTCCTTTTTCAACGAAGTTATAAACCGGTTATTCACAATACCGTCCATCTTCCGGTAAGAATAAAAAGCATCTGTCGTCCACCTTTTCGACACCTTATAACTGGCTGCCGCTCCCTGAAAATAATTATATTCGTCTGTCGAAGAATGTTTGCGAATTCCCCGATTCTTATTTCCCAATGTAGAAAGCGTAGCTGTTTTACCCATTCCGAAATCAGTGTTAATAACTAGTCCATAACCATAGCTTAAACGATAATTACCGATAGCCAATGATTTGATTCTGCCCATATTACGAATGAACAGGTACGGTGAATAAAAATCATATCCTTTTCTGTTCTGTCCGGCAAAGAAAGGTTCGCCGGCATCTTTTTCTGCCGTAAGTCCCAAATATATCTTATCCCGATAATGAAAACTATATCTCAGACTGTGATAATACCCATACCCCAAGTATTGTTTATTAGGATTCTTCTTCAATTCTTCCTTGGTGTGAAGCTTATACCCTGATTTAGTATAAAAAGGCATATCCACACGTGTTGATAACTCTTGTTTTCCATATTTCAACACTTGTTTCAAAGTAGGCTTATATTCCTCTTTTTCAGTATGTTTAAAGCAAATAAATGGTTGTAAACAACGAATAGTCTGCCTGTTAATATCTTCAATCATCCACAATTCATTCTCACTAAGCATCGGTCCATACTTATAAAGATAATACAAGATATTTTCAATCAGCTTGTCAGACAAAAAAGGAAATCTCTCCAACTGCTCTTTTGTTGCCGTATTGATATTGATAGGATTTTCTCTTAACTCCGATAACTCTTCAAAATTATTCTCCCACTGAAAAACTTCTCCTCCTTCTTCATCAATTAATTGCTCTGCCAATTCCTCCCAAGCTTCTTGTGCTGATAAGTTATTCACAGAAAAGCCTATTGTAATACAAGTAATTAACATTGATTTCAACAATCTGTTCATTTTGTAATTTATTGGTGTGTTTTAAGTTAAATAGTTTTATTCAAAGCAAGAGTAACCACATTTCTTACTACTTTTGCATAGAAATGAAAAGGAAACTCTATATAGCTTTATTTCTTTCCTTTATAGCCATTGCTGCCTATTCTCAGCAATCGACAACGACTATAAACGGATACATGGTGCCTGTATGTGTATACAAAGGGGATACCATTCCTTCACTACGGCTACCTAATGTATACGTATTCAAGCCATTAAAATTTAAAAATGAAAAAGAAAGACGGGAATATTACCGCCTGGTAAGGAATGTAAAGAAGACTTTGCCTTTGGCTCGTGCCATCAACCGTGCCATTATCGAAACCTACGAATATCTGGAAACACTCCCTGATAAAAAAGCCAGAGAGAAACATCTGAAACTCGTTGAAAAAGGACTGAAAGAGCAATATACTCCTGTCATGAAGAAATTAACTTTTGCACAGGGCAAACTGTTGATAAAGTTGGTAAACCGCGAAACCGATTCTTCCTCATACGAATTGGTAAAAGCTTTTATGGGTCCCTTTAAAGCAGGGTTTTATCAGACTTTTGCCGCATTGTTCGGCGCAAGCCTGAAAAAAGAATATCATCCCGAAGCGGAGGATAAGCTGACGGAACGGGTGGTATTATTGGTGGAAAACGGACAAATATAAATCCGGTTAGTTCCTCATTCTTTTATAGTTACTCTTTTCTAAACTTAATCAATTTATTTGCAAACTCCCAAAGTACAATGCCGGTAGTAACCGATACATTCAATGAATGTTTTGTGCCATATTGAGGAATTTCGATGCAACCGTCACAGGCATCAATTACTTCTTGTTGAACACCTTTCACTTCATTTCCCATTACGATGGCATACTTTTTATCCGGCTCAAGCTCAAGCTCGTCAAGCATGGTACTTCCTTCCACTTGCTCTATAGCCAACACCGTATATCCTTCATTATGAAGTTCTTCCACTGCTTCCAATGTATGCTTCACATACTTCCAGTCAACAGTATCTTCGGCTCCTAATGCCGTTTTGTGCATTTCAGGATGGGGAGGAGTGGCGGTAATACCACATAAATAAATACGTTCTACAAGAAAAGCATCCGATGTGCGGAATACGGAACCGATATTATGCAAACTGCGTACTTCATCCAATATCACTGCCAACGGTAACTTGTTTGCTTGCTTGAATTCATCTACAGTAAGACGGTTAAGCTCCGTTATTTTCAATTTTCTCATCTTTTTCTACATGCTATTAATATATATTGCAAAGATAATAACTAATTCACATAACCCTGTTGATAACGGTTGAAAACATGTAAAAAGAATGAGCATATCATTTCAAAAGTATTTCTTGCATATTTCAATAAAAGATATATCGAATGACAGAAATCAACAATCCAAAGAATAATTCAAGAACTTAAACCGACAATATCAACACAATTTAATCACTATTTTAGGCGTTCATAACCATAAAGTTTTTAACTTTGCATATTATCAACAGTTTGTTAATAGAAAAGATAAAGACTGTATTATCAGACTTTAAGCCCGTTGATTACTTATTCATATCTCTGCACCATGAATGAATAACTTCTCAGGCAAGAAAAGCAGTCTACTTTTTACTAACACTATTAACCGACAATTATCATCACTATAAATTCTTTTTTTAAGAGAAGAAAGAAAAAACATAGAAATAATGAATAAAGAGGAATGGTTGAAAAAGGGGTATGTTGCCGAACCGGTGGACAAGACCTTAGATTTGAAAGCAGAGATAAATAAGTTGCGTAAAGAGAAGAATGCACTTATTTTGGGACATTACTACCAGTCGGGTGAAATACAAGATATGGCTGACTTTGTAGGTGACAGTCTGGCATTGGCACAATGGGCAGCTAAAACAGATGCCGATATTATTGTGATGTGCGGTGTACACTTTATGGGAGAAACAGCTAAGATTCTTTGTCCGAATAAAAAAGTGCTTGTACCTGATTTGAATGCCGGTTGTTCTTTGGCCGATAGTTGCCCTGCCGATGCTTTTGCAGAGTTTGTTAAAGCACATCCGGAGCATACCGTAATTTCATACGTTAATACAACGGCTGCAGTAAAGGCTGTGACTGATGTAGTGGTGACTTCCACCAATGCCAAGCAGATAGTGGAAAGCTTCCCGGCAGACGAAAAAATCATCTTCGGACCGGACCGTAACTTGGGAAACTATATAAATTCGATTACAGGACGTAATATGCTGTTGTGGAACGGTGCCTGCCATGTGCATGAACAGTTCTCTGTTGAAAAAATTGCAGCTTTGAAAAAACAGTATCCCGATGCGGCTATTCTGGTACATCCCGAATGTAAAGGGGCTGTTGCGAAGCTGGCCGATAAAGTAGGTTCTACGGCAGGTCTGCTGAAATATGCCATTGCCAGTGATAAAAAGGATTTTATCGTTGCTACGGAAAGTGGAATTTTGCACGAGATGCGTAAACAATGCCCTGAAAAGAACTTTATTCCCGCTCCGCCCGAAGACAGCACTTGCGCTTGCAATGAATGTAATTTCATGCGGTTGAATACCATGGAAAAGCTGTATAATACACTGAAGTATGAATGGCCGGAAGTGACAGTGGATGAAGCGATAGCCCAAGAAGCGGTGAAACCTATCAAAAAGATGTTGGAAATCTCGGAGAAATTAGGATTGTAAAGTAGTAAGATTCAAATTGAATAAATTAGGCAGAAAATGTATTCTTTTGTGAATCGTTTTCCGCCTAATTTATTTTTTGATATTCTTCTCTTCACTTTTTACGCCTTCAGAAATCGGCAAAGCTTTTCTACTGCCAACGCACGATGGCTGATTTTATTCTTCGTCTCATTTCCCAGTTCGGCAAACGTTTGCTCATATCCTTGAGGCATAAAGATAGGATCATACCCGAAACCGGAGTCACCGCGTTTCTCTTTGATAATCTCACCTTTTACTACGCCTTCGAATAAATGCTTCTTTCCATTCGTTATTAAACAAATAACAGTGCGGAACTGTGCTTTTCTATTTTGTATTCCTTGCATATTCTGTAATAATTTCTGCATATTGGCTTCCGCATTATGTCCTTCTCCTCCTGCATAACGGGCAGAGTAAACACCCGGTTCTCCATTTAGTGCCTCTACTTCCAGACCCGTATCGTCAGCAAAACAGTCCAAACCGTAGTGTTCATAAATATACTCAGCTTTCAACATCGCATTACCTTCCAGTGTATCAGAAGTTTCGGGGATATCAATATCGCAATGGATATCTTTCAAGCTCAATAATTCTACTTTCTCTCCTAGAATAGCGGATATTTCATCCAGTTTATGAGCATTGTTTGTAGCAAATACTAATTTTCGTTTCATCTTACATCGTATTTATTGAATGCAAAGATACTGAGAATGAACCAAAATAAGGTGATTCCTGACAGAATAAATATAGCCGGCAAGGAAGATAGCAGTCTATTTTGTTATGTTTACTTCGGATAGCAATCAGACTCCATATATAAAGCCAATCGGCTCTTGACATATTCGTTAATTTCTACCACCGATTAATTAATCGGTGGTAGTGATTAATTAATCAGTGGCACTGATTATAGAACCGATGGTGATGATTAATGAATGCAACGGTTCGTTGTAAAGAATGTATCAGCTTGCCGGACGAAATATCTATTGTCCCGTTTAGGTTATTAAACTGACATCTTGTGTGTTACTGTGGAAACTCCCCCTACAAACTTATCTTATATGTAATGACACTCTAAATAAACTTATAAATATAGTTAATTAATAGTTCTTTTTCGCCTTTAAATGATAATGACTAAAAATTTAGTCATATATTTAGTTCGTACTTATCAATCTAATAAGTTATGGAACTAACAAAGGCAGAAGAACAAATATTGCATTATTTATGGAAGTTGGAGGAAGCTACCGTACAGGATATACTTTCGTGTATGGATGACGCAGGAAAACCTTCGCGCACTACCGTATCCACTATTATTCGTATTCTTGAAAACAAAGGGGCGGTCAGTCATAAACCGGGTACAGGGCGCGGTTACATTTATTATCCTTTGGTTAAAAAAGAAGAGTACTCCCGCAAACAGCTTTTTGGCTTTATCAGCCGTTATTTTGATAACTCCTTTTCATCCTTGGCTTCTTTTTTTGCCAAAGAAAGTAATATGACGGCAGAAGAGTTGGATGTACTGTTGGAAGAAACCAGACGGAAACTGGAAAATGAAAAAGGGAAGGAGTAATTATGTGGATGTTATTCTTAAAAATTTGTTTGCTGACCACCCTTTTTTATAGTTTATATCATTGGGCATTGCGTGGAAATACCTTTTTCGGATTTAATCGGGTATATCTTTTAGCGGGAATGTTTATAGCTTTAGCACTGCCTTTTATCCCTCTATATTATGCTGTGCCAACGGTCAGTGAGACTGATTTGCCGGAAACGGCTTTTCGGATTGGCAATATCATAAGTATAGAAATGAAAGTCAATGAATCTGTCAATTTCAGTCAGATAGGTTGTCTCATTTATATTTCGGGACTTATTGTACTTTTGTTATCTCGTATGTGGACTGTTTTCCGGTTGTTCCGATGTATTCGCAGCGGTTCAAAAGAAGTTTTTTGCGGTATTGTTTCGATAGAGACACCGATGGTTCAATCTTCTTTTTCTTTCCTTCGTTATATAGTGCTTCCACAAGGGATAAAAGAAGTGGATAAAAATGTGATTCTTGCACACGAAGAGACTCATATTCGCCAATGGCATTGTGTTGATTTAGTGTTGGGAGATATTTTTTGTATCATACAGTGGTTCAACCCTATTGCTTGGCTGTATAAACGTGACTTGGTGGAAAACCATGAGTTTTTGGCGGATAGTAATGCCGGGAATGTGGCGGGAATGGATGTTTATAAGGAGACACTTACCCGATATTGGTTATATGGAACCATGAAAAGCTTGGTTAATCCGTTTGCATATTCTACCCGATTAATGCGTCTTTCCATGTTGAAAAAGCCTTCTTCTCACGGCATACAAAAATGTTGGACAGTAGCTCTTGTTCCTTTATTATTGCTGTATGTCTGGATATTTGCAGTTCCGGTATCGAGTGCAGAGGTTACAGATTTTCAGCAGGTAACGCTTATGGGGAAAATTACAGATGAAACAGGACAGAAAATAGTAGCTGCATCTGTATTTGTTCCTCGAAAATCATTTGGAACTATCAGTGATATCGATGGGAACTATCAGTTGTCGGTTGGGAAAAAGGATACGGTTTATGTTTCGATAGCCGGCTATGAAAAACAAAAAATATGTGTGTCCGATTATGCTGTAGAAAATGGTAAGTTAATGATTGATGTGCTTTTACAATCTTTAAAATAGTTATGTTATGAAACAGTGTCTACTGTTATTTACTTTTTTATGTGTGGCTATATTGCCATCCTTTTCACAGCAGAAAATTGATATCTATATACTTATCAAAATGAGGTGTATTATAAGAATCCGTTGAAGAATGTTATTTGTGTATTGCGTAATGGTTTGAAGCAGTATAGAAGATATGAATTGAATATCGGTATGGTGGATAATGAGAATCGGGATGACTATTTTAATCCCAAAAAGAATCGAAATATGATAAATATAGCCGGTGTATATGAAACAGAAGATTTCTTGTTGTTTTTTTATGGTTATAAAGAGAAAGCTTATTGGATGCTGTGTTCCAAGCAAGACTGGATGTGCAAGGCTGATAATTATGAAGATTGTTTCACAGATGACCTTTCTCCTAGTGAAGAAAAGTTTGTTTGTCGTTCGTTTACTTCTGTTACTCAGCGTCATCTGATATCAATACGCGAAGATAAGGAAGGAGATGCTAATCCGACTCTGTTGGTAGCGGAATTAAAATAAAGAACATTATTAATTTAATAAAAAATGAATATGAAGTATCTGTTTTCTTTTTTATGCTTGTGCTGTGTTTTGTCGGTTTCAGCTCAAAAACCTGTGGTCATTAATTTGGCAAAAGCCATCAGTGAATCTCCTAAAGAGATAATGTTAAACGAGTTGGCTTCAGATATCAGGTATGTGCCTTTGGAGACAACCGATGATTGTCTGATGAATAATGAGTTCTACATCATGCAGTATACAGGGGAAGACATTATTACAAGTGGCATTTTCCATTTTGATAAGAATGGAAAGTTCCTCAATAAGATTGGAAGTAAAGGTCAGGGACCGGAAGAATACTTGCAAGGTTTATTTGCTTTCGGCGATTGGAAAAACAAGTTATTATATGTTCAGAACTGGACTACTTTGACTTGTTATGGATTTGACGGAACGTTTGTGAGGAGTGTTCCTACACCCCAATTAAATATGGGAGCAGCCGGATTGTTTGACGAGAATCATATTTTGTATAGTAATGATATTTATTATGCTGACAAGGCGAATCCGATACAGTTATATATGGTCGACAGTCAGAATGGAAAGACTGTAAGTAAGTGGCGTGGTCATTTGGAGGAGAATAAGAAATACGGTATGATTCTGACTTCCCGTGATTTTATGTATAATTATGATAATAGTTTGTTCTATAAGCCGGCCTTGGAGAATGTAATATTTAAGATTTTATCGCCCAAAAAACGTCAGTTGGTTTATAAATTCGATTGTTCCGGCAAAGATATTGATGTATCTGCTGATGAAGTTGACCCTAAGAAAAGATTTCAGTTTCTATCGGTGTATTGGGCTAAGGAAACAGCTCAGTATTTGTTTGTGAATTATGGAATGAAGAATATTTCTCGTTTGGGAATATATGATAAAGAGAAGAAAACCTTTACTAATGTTACTATTAAAGACAATCTGGCCGGTGGCTATGATATCCATCCTGCATGGACAAGTGATGACAATCATTTACTGATGGTCTATTATGCCGGTGGACTCCTGCAAGATAAAGAAAAGCGTTATTCAACCGGTCTCTTGCCTGAGAGAAAAAAGGAACTGGATGAGTTGCTGAAAAATATAAAAGAGGATGATAATCCGGTTGTCATTTTAGTGACTTTGAAACCTAAGAAAGATAATAAACAGTAATAACATTTATTGCAAGATGGTCGGACTTGATTTTCCAATAAGGGCAGATATATCGTCTTGTTCACATAATTCACATTCGATGAGCATGAATGATGTCTTTCACAATGATTTCCCATAAACAGGCGGTTTCGGCAGTTGTTATGTGTGAAAGGAGATATGCAATAAACTTTCTATCGGGTTAATTCTTGCTTTTTTGTGATGAGAACGGACGATAATTCTTCATTAAAAAGACCTTGAGATTTTTAAAAAAGTTCCTGGAGTTTTTTGAAAATACTTCCATCTTTTTGATATGCCGTTGGCATGTACTTATTTATATAGATTGTTTTAAGAAAATAACAGTCCGAAATGATTGCCAAGCAATAGATTTTATTAAATTTGCATTTGCGGTATATTTAAAACAGAAGGGTTTATGAAGTGGAAATCGGATTTATTTAACAATATAGTCCGCATGGGAATATATTTGTTGCTTTGGGGCGTTTCATCAGACATGGTTGCTCAAGAGGATGTGAAACGCATTGTTCGTGACAGTGTGCGGACATCGTCCGAAATACAGGAAGGAAACTCTTTTTCTGTTTCTTTTCTGCATGAAGATTTTTCTGTGTCGGATGAAAAGACTTTAAGTTTTCCTCTGCCCCAACCTACTCCAACCGATTCTTTACTTCGTCTTTCTTTAAAGAAGCCACTTGTTCTTCCTTATTATACAAATCCTTCACCTATGTTCAGGGGAGATTACAGCACCGGAGGGATAATAAAAGGATTTGAAAATGGAGTGTTTTATGGTTCGGGAGAGCAGACTGCTTTGCCTGGTATCGGACTGATGAATAAAGCTTCGTTGGGATACATGTACAGGTTCAATCCCCGATGGAGCGTACAGGTGGGTGTCGATGCCATGAAAATGAATATGCCTTTCGCTGTTGGGCAGTCTTTCGGAACTTCGGGTGCAGTGATGTATCGGGCTTCAGACCGTGTTGCCTTTAAAGTATTCGGTTCTTATTATAGAGGTCAGACGTATGGTATGGAATCGCACAGTTATGGTGCCAGCATGACGGTGGATATGAGCGAACGGTTCAGTGTGGAAATGGGAGTGCAGCGTTATTACAATCCTTTGCGTGGAGGTTGGGAAACGGTTCCGGTAGTAGTTCCTTGTTATAAGTTCAATAAGTTTAATTTAGGGATAGATGTAGGCGGGTTGATTTACGAGATTCTTCACAAGGTGGTGATTGACAAGGACAGGAGCAAGATGGGTAATCCTACCCTTGGGCCGCCGTCCCACTTTCAGATGCAGGGACGGTGAAACAAGGGATAGAATTTATTTTATTTTCAATTTATCGAACCCTTCGCCATACACTCCCACTACATTGCTTTGTGAGATGAATGCATTGGGGTCAATATCTTTCACCAAGCGGAATATATCCAGTGACTGGCTTTTTTTTGCCAATACCACTACGACCTTTATGTTTTGCTTGCTGTACCAACCGGTACCGTCCAGCAATGTTACTCCGCGGTCAATTTGTTTGGTGATGCCTTCGGCTATTTCATCATGCTTACGTGAAAAGATGAGGAATTGAACAGACTGACGTGTACTGTTGATTACATAATCAATCACAATACTCATGATGAACAAGACACAAAATCCGAATAATACTCGCTTCCAATCGTGAAAGATAAAATAGCAGGAAGAAATAATGACGATATCACAGTACATCATCATTCGGCCTAACGTTACATCCTTATATTTATTGATAATCCAGGCTATGATATCTGTCCCTCCGGTACTTCCGTTATTGCAGAACACAATGCCAATGCCGAAACCTAACAATCCTGCACCTACTACACAAGCCATGAACTCTTGTCCGGGACCTAATAATTGTGGTAAGTTACCATCCGGCCCTTTTAATATTGCCTGAAAAAGCCAAAGCAGAAATGTCAGCATGAAGATGGCATAAACTGTTTTCAAACTAAACTTGGGGCCGAGTATCTTCAATGCGAATCCTAAGAAGAGTGCATTGATTATGAAATAGGAAACTTGAATTTCCACACCCGTCACATAATAGATGATAGCCGAAATACCGGTTACTCCACCTGTGGTTATTTGATAGGGCAGCAAAAATGCTGCCCATCCCAATGCATAACACATCAGTCCGAAAGTAATGGACAAATAGTCCTTTACATCTCTACCAAGTCTGATTTTTAGAATCTTATCCATAGACGATTATAGTACGATATTTACAATCTTCTTCGGAACGATAATTACCTTCTTCGGAGTCTTGCCTTCAATCCATTTCTGTGCCTGCTCGTCTGCCATAACGGTTGCCTGAATGGTATCATTGTCAGCATCAGCAGGGAATTCCATGGTGAAGCGTGCTTTACCGTTGAATGAAATAGTATATTTCACACTATCTTCCTTCAGGTATTCTTCATTGAATACAGGCCATTGTGCATCGCATACGCTGGTGGTATTGCCCAGTGCTTCCCACAGTTCTTCGGCGAAATGGGGGGCGAATGGTGCCAACAGGACGATCAGATGGCTTAATACTTCCTTGTTGCGGCATTTCAGGCTGCCCAATTCGTTGACGCAAATCATGAAAGCGCTGATAGATGTGTTGTAAGAGAAGGTTTCAATGTCTCCGGTTACTTTCTTAATCAGTTTATGGATGGCTTTCAATTCTTCTTTGGTCGGTTCTCCTTCTACCGGCAGGAATTCATCTGTACGGCTATAGAAGAGGTTCCAGAGTTTTTTCAAGAAACGGTGTACACCGTCAATACCATTGGTATCCCAAGGTTTGGATTGTTCTACCGGACCGAGGAACATTTCGTACATACGCAAGGTGTCGGCACCGTATTTTTCGACAATCATGTCGGGATTGACTACATTGTACATTGATTTACTCATTTTCTCTACTGCCCAGCCGCAGATGTATTTTCCATCCTCAAGGATGAATTCGGCATTGTTGTATTCGGGACGCCATGCCTTGAATGCTTCGGTATCCAGCACATCGTTTGAAACAATGTTCACATCCACATGCAGCGGAGTAGTTTCATACTGGTCTTTCAGGTTCAATGATACAAAGGTGTTGGTATCTTTGATACGATATACAAAGTTGCTTCGTCCCTGAATCATTCCTTGGTTTACCAATTTCTGGAATGGTTCTTCCTTGATACTTATGCCCAGATCGTGAAGGAACTTGTTCCAGAAACGGGAATAAATCAAGTGACCGGTGGCGTGTTCGGTACCACCTACATAGAGGTCTACATTCTGCCAGTAATGGTCTGCTTTTTCCGATACCAACGATTGGTTGTTGTGCGGGTCCATATAACGCAGATAGTATGCAGATGAACCGGCAAAGCCCGGCATGGTGTTCAGTTCGAGCGGGAATACATGGGCGTTGTCAATCAAAGAATTTTCCACTACTTCACCTTTTTCCACATCCCAAGCCCACTTGGTGGCATGTCCCAATGGAGGTTCGCCTGTTTCGGTAGGCAGGAACTTGGCAACTTCGGGAAGTTCAAGCGGTAACTTAGATGAATCAATCATGTAAGGCATACCGTCTTTGTAGTATACCGGGAACGGTTCGCCCCAATAACGTTGGCGTGAGAAAATGGCATCGCGAAGACGGTAGTTCACTTTTACACGTCCCAAATTGTGAGCTTTTACATATTCTTTGGTAGCTGCAATAGCTTCTTTGATGGTCAGACCGTTCAATGAGAGGTCACAGTAAGGGGTAGCATCTTTGCGGGGAGAGTTGCACACAATTCCTTCTTTGGCATCGAAACTTTCTTCGCTTACATCGCAACCTTCTACCAGTGGAATGATAGGCAGGTTGAAATGCTTTGCAAAAGCATAGTCACGGCTGTCATGGGCAGGAACCGCCATGATAGCGCCTGTACCATATCCGGCCAGTACATAGTCGCTAATCCATACGGGAACGGCGTCACCGGTGAACGGGTTGACAGCATACGAACCACTGAATACGCCGGTCACACGGCGGTCGGCGATGCGTTCGCGTTCGGTACGTTTCTTGGTGCGGTCCAGATAAGCGTCCACTTCTTCTTTTTGTTCAGGAGTGGTAAGTTGGGCGACCAGTTCGCTTTCGGGTGCCAGTACCATGAAGGTTACACCGAACATGGTATCTGCACGAGTAGTGAAGATAGTGAATTCGATATCGCTGTCTTTTACCTTAAACTGTACTTCCGTACCTTCCGAACGGCCAATCCAGTTGCGCTGGGTTTCTTTCAGTGAGTCTGTCCAGTCCACCGTATCCAGTCCTTCAAGGAGCCGTTGTGCATAAGCCGAAACACGCAGGCACCATTGACGCATTTTTTTCTGTACTACGGGGAAACCGCCGCGTTCAGAAACTCCATCCACCACTTCGTCATTGGCAAGAACAGTTCCTAGTTGCGGGCACCAGTTCACCATGGTTTCTCCCAAATAGGCAATGCGGTAGTTCATCAGGATTTCCTGTTGTTCTTTTTCGCTCTTGGCATTCCATTCTCCGGCTGTGAAGCTGAGTTCTTCGCTGCAAGCTACATCGAGTCCTTCGGTTCCTTTCTGTGCGAAGTGCTCTATCAGTTTGCTGATAGGTTGTGCCGATGAACAGGTATTGCAATAAAAGCTGTTGAACATCTGCTGGAAAGCCCATTGTGTCCAATGATAATAACCCGGTTCACAAGTGCGGACTTCACGGTCCCAGTCAAAACAGAAACCGATTTTGTCCAATTGTTCGCGGTAGCGGTTGATATTGTTGACGGTAGTGATGGCGGGATGCTGTCCGGTCTGGATAGCGTATTGTTCGGCAGGAAGTCCGTAAGCATCATATCCCATCGGATTGAGGACATTAAAGCCCTGCAAGCGTTTGTAACGTGCATAAATGTCGCTGGCAATGTATCCCAGCGGGTGTCCCACATGCAATCCTGCTCCCGATGGATAAGGGAACATATTAAGCACGTAGAATTTCTTTTTTGATTCGTCTTCAGTCACCCGATAGGTTTTATTTTCTACCCATCGTTGCTGCCATTTCTTTTCAATCTCTCTGAAATTGTATTCCATGATTTATTTTTGTTATTTAATATCTTTGTTATTAAGTGGTTGCAAAGATAATGAAAGTCGGGGAGATAACAGAAAGAACGGGGAAAGAAAATAATCCGGTACATGGGGCTTCTGTGTCTACATCATTCGGAGCTTCTTTCTACCTTTTCGTAGGTTACGTTGATGCGGGTATAAGTCCATTGATGGTTGAAGAAGTCAAAGTAACGGGCTGTCATTTCTACAACAAAAGTATCTTTGCCGGTTCTTTCCAGTCGTTCCACCACACCCAGGCGGACCGCACCGGGATTGACCAATCTTAAATCCACTCTCGAATCTTCGGTGAGTGTATATTCGTAATCAGTCAAGTCGTGTGTATAGAATGCCAGATAAGGTTCTGTTTCTTTCCGGTTCTGAAAAATGATTTCTTGCAAAGGAAGCCTTAGTAGCAGCAGTTGATAATCAGGTTGGTCATCGAAAGCCGGGCGGACTTCGGCGTAGTTGCTCCATTCTTCAAAATGATAGAAAGGAATAGGCGTCTCGTCTTTATTATTGCCGTGTACGGGGGCGGCTATCTCTTCATAAAGATTGGAAGAACTGATGCCGTCATTGTTCAGGTCAAGAGGTTGATCTGATTCCATGGCGGTAATCTTGTAATGCCCTTTAAAGTTATTTTCAATTACGGTTTCTTCATTGTTTTGGCAAGAGCTGAATGCCAATAGTACTGATAACAGCAGGTAATGGATGTGTTTCATATTGTTTTTAGTTTTCTAATGTTTTTATTGATGGGATAGGTCTGCTTGCCCGAAAAAGTTCACTTTGTGTATTGGTGAATGTATTCGGGCAGGCAGACCCTGCCCCTACAGTTGACGGTTTGATAGACCATCTTAATTTTGACACTCCTGAATGCATAGAGCAACCGGGTGATATTTATTGTTTCAATCCCAAGTCCTTGAATGTTCTCGGAGCCGGAACTTTAGGCAATGGTTTGCGGTCTTTCAGCTCTTGCATAATGACCTCTATGGCTTTATTCAGTTGCTGGTCCTCTCCCATCTGTTCTTTTATCGGGTCATTGTCAATCAGGATATCGGGGTCTACTCCATGGTTTTCCACAATCCATTGACCGGTCTTGGCATCGAAGTTGGTAAAGAAGGGAACACGTACGTCCGTATCGTCCATATAAGGCAGCGGACCACTGATTCCGACAATGCCGCCCCAAGTCCGGGTACCGATTACTTTACCGATTTTGTTTGCTTTGAAACTCCAAGGGAACAAGTCACCGTCCGAAGCCGAATACTTATTGATTAGCAATACTTTCGGTCCTACCAGTGTGGCATCGGGAATAGTTCCCACTTTTGTGGACGTGCGGCTCATGGTCAGACGATAAGGCCGGCGAAGCAAACGTTCGATAATCATGGGTGAGACATTGCCGCCGCCATTGGCACGGTCATCGATGATGAGTGCTTCCTTGTCCAACTGTGGATAGAAATAACGGGCAAATTCGTTCAGTCCGTCAGGACCCATATCGGGAATATAGACATAACCTACACGGCCGTTGGTGGCTTCTTCTACTTTCTTGATATTGTTTTGCACCCAATTGTAGTGATACAACGGATATTCATTGTCGATCGGGTTTACTACTACTTGACGTGCACCTTTGGCTGATGGAGTACTGTTGATACTTAATTCGGTCAGTACACCTGCTTTGCCTATTAGTAAACTATAAATATTGTCTACAGTGGTAGTCGGGATACCGTCGACGGCAGTGATGTAGTCACCTTCTTTTACGCCAAGACCCGGTTCGGTAAGCGGAGAGCGGAGCTTCTGGCTGTAAATGGCTCCCGGTAAAATCTTTTCGATACGGTAGAATCCACTTTTATCGCGGTTCAGCTCGGCTCCCAGCAAGCCCATCTTGATGCGTTCGGGACCCTTGATTTCTCCGGGGTTCACATACGCATGTCCACAGGCTAATTCGGCAATCATCTCACCGATAATGTAGTTGAGGTCTAAACGGGTTTTTGCGTATGGAAGCAAAGCGGTATATTTTGTTTTGATGGCTTTCCAATCTACTCCGTGCATATTTTCCAAATAGAAACCATCGCGGAAAGCCCGCCAGGTTTCATCGAAAATTTGTGCCCACTCTTGTGGATAGTCTATCGGGGCAATCATGTTGTCGAGGTTTACTTTCTTGTCCAAAGAAGCTTTGTTGCAAGGGAAATCACATACATACAAGTCGCCGCCTTTGTAGAAGATGGCTTTTTTGTTTCCTTCGGCTACGCTCATGTTGGCTCCTTCGGCCACGATTTCTTCTTTTTGTTCAGCCAAGTCGAATACTTTGGTGTTGCCGGAGTTGGAATACCATACTTTTTTTCCGTCGGAATAAAGTTGATAATAATAGCCTGCCGCAAGAGGAAGTTTGAGCAAGCGTCCGGGCAATCCTTCGGTATCGATGGTTACTCCGGTTGCTTGACCGGCTTTGTTATCCGCTTTATTTTCTTTGGTTGCGGCTTTGTTTCCGGGAGCATTATCTTCGATGCTGATTTTTTCGTCCGATGGCAGGAAAGGAGATGGGGTATCTTTGGCGAGTAAAGCAATATATACTCCCCCCATACGGTTGTAAGCATGATTCCATTCTGTCTGGCTATAGATGGGGTTGAAATCGCGCTCGGAAGTAAAAATGAGATATTTGCCGTCAGTGCTGAAACAGGGCGATGAAGAGTCATACCATTTCTCTGTTACAGGATATTCTTTGCCCGAAGTAAGATGGTATACATAGACCACAGACATGTTGTTCTTGCCCGATTTGGTATAAGTAATCCATTGGCTGTCGGGAGAGTAATTGACTGAATAAAACTCTCCTTCAGGGTTTTGCATGACAGTTTTTTTGGATTTTGAGTTGACATCTACTTCCACGATACGGTTTTTGCGGTCGGTGTAGAGCACTTTTTTGCTGTTCGGACTCCACATCAGTTGGCGGATGTAGGTGTCGTTGTTTTCAGTCAGTTGGATAGGTTCTCCGCCTTCGGAGGGTTGCAGCCAGACTTCAGTTTCTCCGGTCCGGTCGCTGATATAGGCGATGTATTTTCCGTCCGGGCTCCAAACTGCATCGCGCTCGTTGGCCCCCGGAGTACGAGTAATGTCGCGGGTTACTCCTTTATCTGCCGGAACATCAAACACTTCGCCGCGAGCAGTTACCGCTACCCGGTGTCCGTCGGCAGAAAGACTGACTGCAGTCAGATTTCCCCCTACTTTTTTCATTTCCTTGCGGGCAAGGATATTATCAGATTTTAAAGTAATGGATATTTTTTCGGTTTGGCGAGTCTTAGGGTCGAGTTTATAAAGGTATCCTCCATTCTCATATACAATGACTTCGCCGTTCGAGCTAGGGAATTTGACATCGTAGTCTGTATAGTTGGTGACTTTCTCAGTCTGTTTCGTTTGGGTATTGTAGACAAAGATGTTCATGGTCATGTCACGGTCGGAGATAAAGAAAATCTCGTCGCCTATCCACATGGGGACAATGTCTTGCGCCACATTATTGGTAATGTTTTCCACTTTTTTGTTTGCAGGATCGTAAATCCAGATATCGTCAGCCATTCCGCCACGGTAGTATTTCCAGTTACGGAATTCACGCATTACACGGTTGTAAGCCAACTTCTTACCATCTGGAGAGTAAGAACAGAATCCGCCTTCGGGCAATGGAATGAGTTGAGACATGCCTCCGTCCTTGGATATCGTCCAGAGTTTTCCGTCAAATCCGTCACTGATACGATTTCGATAGACGATGTTCTTACCGTCGGGGCTCCACGTCATGACGATATTGTTCGGCCCCATACGGTCTCCCAAGTCATCACGGCTGTTGGTGGCAGTGTAAGTCAGTCGGGTCGGTTCTCCTCCATCGGCAGATATCAGATACACTTCCGTATTTCCGTCATATTGTCCGGTGAAGGCGATAGATTTGCCATCGGGCGAGAAACGGGCAAACATTTCATAGCCGATATGCGAAGTGAGGCGTTGTGCTTCTCCGCCTTTCAGGGGAGCTTTGTACAAATCGCCTGCATAGGAGAACACAACTTCCTGTCCGTTTGTAGCAGGAAAGCGTAGTAGTCTGGCCTCATCGGTAGCATGTCCGACGGAGGTAGTCCCTGTCAGTAACAGGGTGAATAATAGTTTTTTATTCATTTTACTTGCTGTTTGTAATATGGTTGCTTATAAGAGCAAAGTTAAGATTATTTTTTTATTCATGTTCTTTGTTGTCTGAAATATAATTCATAAATTGCACTGTTTATCAATAATATTAGTTGCTTTTGTATACCTTTGCGTTTAACCTTTAATAGATATATAGAATGAACAAGAAATTTTTATGGCTGGGCAGTGGACTTGCCCTTACTTCATTGGGTGCTTATGCACAAAAGAGTCATGATGTGAAGCCAAATATCATATACATTATGTGTGATGATATGGGATATGGTGACTTGGGTTGTTACGGTCAATCATATATCAGTACTCCTAATATTGATAATATGGCCAAAGAGGGTATGCGCTTTACTCAGGCTTATTCAGGAAGTCCGGTCAGTGCACCTTCCCGTGCTTCGTTTATGACAGGACAGCATACCGGTCACTGTGAAGTGCGTGGAAATAAAGAGTATTGGCGTGACGCTCCCATCGTGATGTATGGTAATAACAAAGAATATTCAGTGGTGGGACAGCATCCTTATGATCCCGAACACATAATCATTCCCGAGATAATGAAGGATAACGGTTATACTACCGGTATGTTCGGTAAATGGGCAGGAGGATATGAAGGTTCTGTTTCTACTCCCGACAAACGGGGTATTGATGAGTTTTATGGTTTTATATGTCAGTTTCAGGCTCATCTTTACTATCCTAATTTTTTAAACCGTTACAGTAAGTCATTAGGTGATACGGCTGTGGTGCGTGTGATAATGGATGAAAATATCAAATATCCCATGTACGGCAAAGAATACTATAAACGTCCGCAATACTCTGCCGATATGATTCATCAGGAAGCCATGAAATGGCTTGATAAGCAAGATGGTAAACAACCGTTCTTTGGTATTTTTACTTATACATTGCCTCATGCAGAATTAGTTCAACCTGAGGATTCTATTTTGGAAGGATATCAGAAGAAGTTCTTCCATGACAAGACATGGGGAGGTTCGGAAGGTTCTCGCTACAATGCTTCTGTTCATACACATGCGCAGTTTGCCGGTATGATTACCCGTTTGGATCATTATGTGGGTGAAGTACTGAAGAAGCTGAAAGAAAAGGGAATGGATGAAAATACACTGGTTATCTTTACCAGCGATAACGGTCCTCACGAGGAAGGTGGTGCAGATCCTACATTCTTTGGACGTGACGGTAAGTTGCGCGGTTTGAAGCGTCAATGTCACGAAGGAGGTATCCGCATTCCGTTTATTGTTCGTTGGCCGGGTAAAGTAAAAGCCGGACAAGTTAATGACCATCAGTTAGCGTTTTATGATTTGATGCCGACATTCTGTGATGTGGCAGGTGTGAAGAACTACGTGAAGAAATATACCAATAAAAAGAAAAAAGGTACTGATTATTTCGATGGAATCTCCATCTATCCTACTTTGACCGGACAGGAAGGACAAAAGCAACATGACTTCCTTTATTGGGAATTTGACGAAACTGACCAGATAGGTGTCCGCATGGGTGATTGGAAGATGGTAGTGAAACGTGGCAAACCTTTCCTTTATAATCTTGCCGAGGATATTCATGAAGACCATGATGTAGCAGCCGAACGTCCTGAAATTGTAAAACAAATGAAAGAAGTAATCAAGTCACAGCATATACCGAATCCTAATTTCTCGGTTACTTTACCTGACTTTGATTAATATCAAAGTCAAGGCTTTTGGTGAGGCTATTGAAGAATGTTGGCATCAGAGCTGATTATCGAATCATTCTAATGGTTTGGTGATTAGTTGGTTTTATCGAAATCACCCTTGCTACAACTACCTGTGGCGAGGGTGATTTTTAGTTTATGAGAGTTTCGATACACCTTCCTTCTCTTTATGGTATTGGAGTGTGGGATAACGGGGTCGCATTGTTTTTTTTGGGGATTTAAAGCTCATTCAGAAACAAAGGGAAGAGTAAGCCGTTTCTTAGGGTCAACCAAGGCTTTTTAAGCAGAAGACTGTAGTAATTCGACTTACAGACAGACGTAATCGAAAGGACGAAAACGCTTAGTCCGGCTAATGAAACGGCTTAGGGAGCTCAAAACGTATGCAGCGTTTGAAAATCGGAGGAGACAACATCCGGTGACAGGTGAATAATGTATTATAAGTAAATTTATCGTTTGCTTTTGTATATCACTGAAAAACAATTATCTTTGTCCCCGAAATCTAAAAGCATTCCGATGAGAATCTAAACATCTATTTTTAAACAACTATTTATTTCATGTTGGGACGGCAGGCGAAGTGAATTCGTTTGTTGTGTAATAGTTGTCCTCTATTCCCACAATATAATTTCAGTATTAACATTTTAATTTTATAGAAACAGTATGTGTATACATATACAGTCGGTTACTTATATGCATCCTGATAAAGATGTGCTCTTCAGTAATGTCAGTTTCTCTATGGGGAAAGGTGAGAAAGTAGCGCTTATCGGGAATAACGGATCAGGAAAATCAACCTTGATGCAGCTGATAACAAAAGAATTATCACCTTCGGAAGGTGAAGTGATTTGTTTGGAACCACCTTATTATATTCCCCAACACTTCGGACAATTTAATCATTTGACGATAGCCGGGGCTTTGCGAATTGAAGGAAAGATACAAGCACTTCATGCCATTTTGCAGGGAGATGTTTCTGTGGAGCATTTTACGGTATTGGATGATGATTGGGATATAGAAGAAAAGGCGGTTGCCGCTTTACATGAATGGGGATTGCCGGGAGTGCCTCTCTCCCATCCCATGCATTTGTTAAGTGGAGGAGAAAAGACGAAGGTTTTTTTGGCAGGAATTGCTTTACATTCACCGTCTTTTATTCTGATGGATGAGCCGACTAACCATTTGGATGATGTGAGCCGTGGAAAATTATATCGCTTTATCACTTCCACTTCGTCCGGTATGTTGGTAGTCAGCCATGACCGGATATTGCTTAATCTGCTTTCTTCCACTTACGAACTCACGTCGAAAGGAGTAATTTATTATGCGGGGAATTATGACTTTTACAAAGAGCAGAAGGAGTTGGCCGTTCAAGCATTGCAAGCTCGGTTGGAAGAGAATGGGAAGCAGTTACAGAAGGCACGCAGACAGGCACGTGAAGTGATGGAGCGTCAACAGAAGCATGATGTGCGTGGAAAGAAGCAGAATATAAAAAGTGGAGTTGGCAAGATGGCTATGAATACTTTTAAAGATCAGGCAGAAAAAAGTTCTGTACGCTTGAACAATGTTCATACCGATAAAATACATTCATTAGCAAAGAGTGTTACTGATATTCGGAGTGAATTACCGGACATGAAGACAATGAGGCTGGATTTTAATTCTTCTTCCTTGCATATTGGCAAGGTACTGGTTACTGCCAAGAACCTGAATTATGCCTATCAGTCTGAAGAATTGTGGAAATCTCCTCTTAGTTTTGTGATACAAAGTGGGGATCGTATTCATCTGAAAGGGGCTAACGGTAGTGGAAAGACTACTTTATTGAAATTGCTGACCGGTACCCTCTCTCCTACTGCAGGTGAACTGACGAGAATGGATGGGCTGACATGTGTTTATCTTGACCAGGAATATTCTATTATTCATGATGACTTATCAGTTTTTGAACAGCTTTTTTCCTTTAACAATAAACTTTATGACCATGAGCTTAAAACCATTCTTAACCGCTTTCTTTTTCCTGTGTCCGGTTGGGATAAGAAAGGAGTATCGGGGAACATTATTGGTTGTGAGCCATGATGCCTGTTTTGTGCAGCAAATTAATATAGAGAAGACGATAACGTTAAATATGTGATGAAGACTGCAAGAATTCAAATTTACGGAAAATCAGATAAATATGCCTGTATTTATGGCATTGTTCGGAAATAAATGTTATTTTTGCCCATGTGAAAGAAAAACACAAAACAACATGAAAACTCTCCTGCATATCGTAGTATATATTTTTATCCTTATGGGATTATCCGGTTGTAATAGCGATGTCTTCGTTGAAGATTTTCAGCCTTCTGTTTCTGATGTGACTTTAGAAGGAAACGGTGATTCGGTGACTATTCGTTTTAAGTCTTCCAATTGGGACCTGCTGAGAGTGTATGATTATTATGATAACTCTTCATTATATTATTCGGTTTATGATAAAGATGGTAATATAGTTTCGCAGAATCAGTCACCTGTTTTGGAAGGATTGGGCAAAATAGTCTGTGATGATATCATTTATAAAGATAAGATGGTTGATTTTGCCATTGAGCGTACTCATCCTAGGGAGGTGAAGATAACAGTAAACGAAAATATGTATTCTTCTCTTTTTCAGTTTTGCGTTACGGTAAGTAACGAATATGAAACGAAAAAAATATATGTATCCATAACACCTTCCGACAGATATATATTTGACCGTATCACTTATTCGCTTGATGCCTATAGTTATACGGATAAACAAATAGAAGAGCGCAAGAGCATAGTGGTCAATAACAGGGGAGATGAGTCAATCGTAACCAACTATATCTTCCCTTTCAAAGATGAGCATCGGCAGATACAATTCACCAGTAATAATCCCGAGGCTTTTAATTTGTTGGCAGATAGTAAGCCGGAGGTTGAGATTCCCGGCATTGTAGATGGCCATCTGGTGATGAACGGAGAACTGGCGCGATATGCTTCTGATATGCAACAATTGCCTTTGCCTTTTCCTGATACGGAAAAGGAGGCGGTCACTACTCCGCCCAAAACTTCGCAGCGTATCACCCTGTTGCTGGAATATGAATGGTTTGAGACTAATTTTACTCTTTATGCCGTTCATCCCAAAACAAAAAAAGAGAAAGTCATTACCGGTACTTTGCAAAGCAAGATGCCCAAAGGATATTTCATAAAGAGTGAGAAGCTCAATAATTAGAACAATGAAAACGAAATTACTCTTATTATATATTGCCGGCCTTTTGGCTGTTTGCCCGATGGGTGGAAATTTGATGGCTCAGACGGCTACGCAACCGGATGTATTAAAGAATGACACAGTAAGCCATAAGTTGATTCATAGACTCGGCTTAGATGTACGTCCCAGTTATGTGACCCCTACCAATGATTTCTTTGATGGTGACAATATGCATCAACAACGAATCAGGCAGGCTCTTTCTGTACACCTGAAATATGCTTTTCAATTCGATAAGAATTCATCTTTAGGTCGGTTGTATCCTCATGCTTATCAGGGTATTGGAGTCTCTTACAATACATTCTTCTGCCCTTCCGAACTGGGTAATCCCATAGCGGTATATGCTTTTCAAGGGTCACGCATAGCGCAGTTGTCACCCCGTTTGTCATTTGATTATGAATGGAATTTCGGTGCTTCTTTCGGGTGGAAGAAATATGATAGGACATATAATCCGCAGAATGAGGTTATCGGGTCTAAAATCAATGCTTACATCAATTTGGGCTTTTTCCTGAATTGGCAGCTTAATTCGCAATGGAGTCTGACCGCCGGTATGGATTTTACTCATTATTCCAATGGAAATACACATTATCCCAATTCAGGTGTCAATCCCATTGGTGGAAGAGTAGGTATTGTGCGTACTTTTGGAGACGGGGCTACAACTGTACAAGGTTTTAAATCGCTGTCCATCAAACCTTATATCAGTTATGACTTGGTGGTGTATGGTGCTACTCGTAAAAGAGGATTCGTGGATGGCTATGACGTTTGTTTGGTACCCGGCTCTTTTGGTATTGTTGGGTTGAACTTTAATCCGATGTACAATTTCAACAAGTATTTTAGGGCCGGTGTGTCTGTGGATGCTCAATATGACGAGAGTGCTAATATCAAAGATTATCGAGTAGAAGAAAGTTCGTCAAGTGATGTGAAGTTCCATCGTCCTCCTTTTCACAAGCAGTTTGCTGTAGGTCTTTCTGTCCGTGGGGAGCTGGTTATGCCTATTTTTTCTATCAATGCCGGTATCGGACGGAATCTGATATGCAGTGGTGATGATACGGAGGGATTTTATCAAATTCTGGCACTTAAGACTTCTATTACACCGCGTTTGTTTTTGCATGTCGGCTATCAGTTGAGTAAATTTAAGAACCCCAACAACCTGATGCTGGGGTTTGGATACCGTTTTTACAAGAAAAGGTAGAAGAGATTACAAGCGGTTCAATACATCATCGGCAGCACTCTGTCCCTTATATTTCTTTGAATAGTTGTTGAAACGGTAAACCACACTTAAAGAAACATGTCGCTGGTCCTGGTCTTCATTTTGCCAGAAGTAGATGTTATTTATACGTCCGTCATATAGGCTCATGCGTCTGTTCAGCAAATGTTCGCCTGCCAGTTTTACTTGTAGCTTTTCATTCAGGAATGTCTTGCTGAGGCTGATATTCAAATAGTTTTTTTGGCTACAATCGTGAAACATTGTAGATAAATTATTATATTTGTCGTAATATCCTGTTTTTCTGTTGGTTGTCCACATGCACTCCTAAAACGTATTTGCTTATGAAAAGAATCTTTGTATTATATGTTGTTTTAAGTATTTGTGCGGCTGCTTTTTCTCAAATAAAGTTTCCGGAAATAAAATGGAAGAGTGATAGTTTGATTTTTATAAGGGAAAAAGAGGCATTGCGCTACGGTGTTGAAACATTTGGCGATGGCCTTTATGTGGATTCGCTCATTCATTATCTGGATACAATATGTCATGTGGAACCCCAAGTAGATAATTCTGTTTCTGATTCTATTTTTCAGGCAGTTTGGAATAATGATACACTCACTTATCGGGTACGTTCGAAGATATATCGGGGTTATGATTATGATAGTAAATCGAAAAAGAAATTACGCAATTTAGTGGTAGAGAGTAGAATATATCCTTTTGCCCGTTTCTCTGCCTGTATTGAAAAATTGGATGAGGCTATGATTGAAGTGTTGAAAGATTCCATGTTGCGCATGGAGTGCCCCCTTCCTATGCTGAAGAATAACTATCAAACTTGTATTTTTTATGCGTTGGATGCTTTATTTCAAACGTATGGTATTTATACCGAGCCGGTGATTACTCGTAATACTACGTATAGGCGTGAAGAGGAATTGAATGCTTTTTTTGATTACTTTTTAACCTCCACAGCTTCTTATCCGTGTCGTTATAAGGAAATAAAAAATGTTACTTTTCCCGATAACTGTATCTTAGCCTTTTATAATGGTTATAATCATATCATCCATGCCGTGTTTTATCGGAATGGGCTATTCTATACAAAGAATGGCTTATTCTCTCCCATGGTACTTCCTACTTTGCATCCTGTGCTGAAATCCTACAGTCGTTGGGATACCTCACTGAAAGGATTGAGCAAAGTAGGTAAGCAGTTGAAAAGTGATAAAATAGTTGTATATACCTTGAACAAGAATTTATTCAGAGTAAATAAGTAGTTCTTTTCACAAACCTACAATTACTTTATCATTCTTATCCGTATTTATAGTTTGTAAATTCTGTCATAATATTTAGAAAGACAGGTCGGTCGGGTATGTCATTTACTTTAAAAGGTAGAAGAGTTGCGTGTTTGTATAATAATTGCTGAATTACCCTAGAGTAAATAGGCAATTACTGTATAGTAATTGTTTCATTACCCTAGGGTAGTTTGAAAATTATTCGGACTGTTTTTTTGTAAAAGCAAATGGTTATTACTTGTATTCTGCCCAGTCAATCAGGCGCATATCACCTTTCTTTGCCAATGTATCGTGCATTGCCAATGCAGCCGAAATGCAATGAGGGGTCTGCCCCTTTGAAGCCATCTTTACATAATCCCATAGGATATTCTTGTAATCCGGGTGGGCACAGTTCTCGATAATGGCATGTGAACGTTCCACCGGACTCTTTCCGCGGAGGTCAGCAACACCTTGTTCGGTAATAATGATATTGACGTCGTGCTCGCTGTGGTCTTCATGAGATACCATAGGAACGATGGCGCTGATTTTTCCTTCTTTGGCAACGGATGGACAAGTAAAGATGGAAATATAAGCATTGCGGGTGAAGTCACCCGAACCACCGATACCGTTCATCATCTTGGTTCCACTGATATGGGTAGAGTTTACATTGCCGTAAATGTCTGCTTCGATGGCAGTATTAATAGAGATAACACCGAGACGGCGGATTATTTCCGGATTATTTGAAATTTCGGACGGACGCATTACCAATTTATCCCGGAAGAAATCGATGTCATCATAAATGCCTTGCAAACATTCATTGGTGACTGTCAAAGAACAAGTACTTCCGAACTTAACGCGTCCCTGACGAATCAAGTCTACCACAGCATCTTGCAATACTTCGGTATACATTTCGAAAGCAGGAATTGTCTTATCACGTCCTAGTGCACCTAATACAGCATTGGCAATATTACCTACTCCACTCTGCAATGGTAGGAAACTTGCAGGTATGATGCCTCGTCTCATGTCGGCAGCCAGAAAATCAGCTACGTTTTGTCCGATTCGGTCGGTGATGGGGTCTGGTGCTGTAAATGAACGTGCCTGGTCAGGCATATTCACTTCCACTACACCGATAATCTTTTTCGGGTCTACCTGTACGTATGGTAGACCAATACGGTCACTTGGTTTGAAGATGGGAATCTCGCGGCGATAAGGCGGATCAAGCGGTTCGTACACATCGTGCAGTCCCATGCCGTTCTTGCTATGGGCAGCATTCAGTTCGATAATCACTTTATCTGCCAATCGCGCAATGGTCGGAGCGATACCTCCGGCGGCAGTCAGATATACTTTTCCATCGGGAGTGATTTCGCAAGCTTCCAGAATAGCCACGTCTACTTTACCCATGAAACCATAACGAACTTCTTGTGCCATTTGTGACAAATGAATATCATTATAAGCTATTTCTCCATTATTTACCGCTTTACGGAAATCAGGATTTGTGGTATAAGGGGCGCGATAGCGAATAGCTTTTACTCTTGACAGAATCCCATCGGTGGCATCTCCTGTGGAAGCACCGGTAAAAATACCAATTTGGAACGGATTGCCTTTGGCATGCTCTTCTTCTGCAATTTTTGCGATTTCAGGAGTTACGGCTTTGGGAGTCCCTGCCGGAGTAAAGCCACTAAGTCCGATGTTATAGCCATGTTTTACATAGCTGGCAGCTTCGGCTGCTGAAATGATATTAAATCCCATGATATTCAATGTGTTTTCTGGTTGTTAGTATTGTTGTTATTAATATTTTCGATTGAAAATTTCCGAGTAAATAAAGGCCCGTCGTGCTTCTTCGCGTGTGTTTAGCGCGATGCGTTTTTTTTCATCGGAAGGAGTATGTCGGGTATTCTCGTTGGCAATTGGTGCTGATAAGGGCTTTTCTTTCTTTTTGCGGATGGGCCGAGGAGCACATTTTATGGGACGTGGTGAAATAGTCTGCTCCTCTTCCTCCGTTTCTTCTATTGTGGGAAACATATCAGTAAGAACTTCACGAGGAGAAGGTGTGCCTGTTTCTTTTTTAGCCTTGGTAATTTGTTGCACAATGGCAATTGCAATGATTACCATAAATATTAATACTTGGACAATTTCCATAGGCTTTCTTTATTTAGTAAATTTGATAATGAACGGTCAAAGTTAGAAAATTATTTTATAACTTCGTTCATAAAAGGGCAAAATAAACAAGGAAAGTATAATGTATTGGGAGCTATCCCAAAAAGACTTCGTTTTTCAAAAGTGCTCTTTGGTATCTGTGTCAGAAACTTCTTTTAAGGAAATGAAACAAAGAAAAAAGGAAGAGAACTTCACAGTTGTCTTCCCCTATTTTTTTAACCTAAACCTTAACTATGAAAAAATCTAATGTTTTTCAAAAGCAAAGATGCAAATTATCTAAATACGTTGGTAACGCAAACGGAGTTTTTTGTTCATTGATTATGATAATTTAACTATTAGGGCTTCGAATGGCTTTTATTATGGCTTTTCGGTCTGAATATCAATCTATAAATATGCAAAAATCAAACAGGATATGAGGAAATTTGCCGGGAACTCAATATCTTTGCAGTGAATTTATAAAAAGAGAATATGATGAAAGAAACAACAGGAGCAGACTTTAAATCTGCAACTGAACAGGAAAACAAGAAACTGTTTATTGAGACGTATGGTTGCCAGATGAATGTGGCGGACAGTGAAGTGATTGCTTCTATCATGCAGATGGCAGGGTATAGTGTATGTGATGCTTTGGAGGATGCGGATGCTGTGTTTATGAACACTTGTTCTATTCGTGACAATGCTGAACAGAAGATTTTGAACCGATTGGAGTTTTTTCATTCCATGAGGAAAAATAAAAAAAGAAACCTGATTGTCGGTGTGCTGGGGTGTATGGCCGAGCGTGTAAAAGAGGATTTGATTGAGAATCATCATGTTGATTTGGTTGTGGGACCGGATGCTTATCTTACATTGCCCGACCTGATTGCTGCTGTTGAAGCAGGAGAGAAAGCTATTAATGTAGAATTGTCGATCACGGAAACATATCGTGATGTGATTCCTTCACGTATCTGCGGAAACCATATTTCGGGCTTTGTCAGCATTATGCGGGGCTGCAATAATTTTTGTCACTATTGCATTGTGCCTTATACTCGTGGCCGGGAGCGTAGTCGTGATGTAGAGAGTATCCTGAATGAGGTGCGTGATTTGGCCGATAAAGGTTATAAAGAAGTAACTTTGCTGGGTCAGAACGTTAATTCCTATCGTTTTGAGAGAGAGAATGAAGTGATTACTTTCCCGATGTTGCTTCGCACTGTTGCTGAGGCTGTTCCGGGAATGCGTGTCCGCTTTACCACTTCGCATCCTAAGGATATGAGTGACGAAACCTTGCAGGTGATAGCCGAAGTGCCAAACGTTTGTAAACATATTCATTTGCCTGTGCAGAGTGGAAGTTCGCGCATATTGAAATTGATGAACCGCAAATATACCCGTGAATGGTATTTGGACAGAGTGGCGGCTATTCGTCGAATCATTCCCGATTGTGGATTAAGTACAGATATTTTTTCGGGTTATCACTCTGAGACGGAAGAGGACCATCAGGAGTCTTTGTCTCTAATGCGTGAGTGTGCTTATGACTCTGCTTTCATGTTTAAATATTCGGAACGTCCCGGAACGTATGCTTCCAAACATTTGCCGGATGATGTGCCCGAAGAAGTTAAGATTCGCCGTTTGAATGAAATTATTGAGTTGCAGAACCAACTTTCCGCCGAAAGTAATGCCAAAGATGTAGGAAAGACATTTGAAGTAATGGTGGAGGGCGTGTCGAAACGTTCGAAAGAACAATTATTCGGCCGTACACAGCAGAATAAAGTGGTGGTGTTCGACCGCGGAAATCACCGTATCGGCGATTTTGTAAATGTACGCATAACAGAAGCCAGTTCTGCCACACTGAAAGGAGAAGAAGTTTTCTGATGGGGAAAAAAGAAGCATATAAAGAAAAGAACTTGCAGTATTTGCAGGTTCTTTCCACCCGGGCAGATATCTGCTCTTTACCCTGCGGGATATTCTATGAGGTGCTGCAGGCAGGTACCGGAACGGCTTCACCCACTCTTCGTAGCATCGTTACTGTTCATTATAAAGGCAGTCTGATAAATGGGAAGGAGTTTGATAATTCTTATAGCCGCAATTGTCCCGAAGCATTTCGCCTGTGTGATGTCATCGAAGGATGGCAATTAGCGCTCCGGCAAATGCATATAGGGGATAGATGGATTATTTATATTCCTTATACCCTTGGTTATGGAAGTCGTGCCAGTGGTCCGATTCCTGCTTTCTCTACTTTAATATTTGAAGTAGAGTTGCTGAGTATTGCCTGACACGGTTGGGAGTTAGCGGTTGTGTAGTTTTTCTTTTACTCTGTCTTCATAGCCATCACGATATCTTCTTTCGGGCATTACAATCCACAGAATCAGATAGATGATTCCTCCTGAAAAAGCGGTGAAAATGGTTGCCAAAGCATAAACTATACGCACTGTCGATACCTCCCAGCCGAAATATTTGGCTATTCCTGCACATACGCCGGCTAACATTCTGTTATTGGAGCGAAGCAGTCTTTTATTTTCCATTTATTCTCTAGAATTAAAGTTAGATATGCAAAAATAGGAAAAAGCAAAATGCATAGTTAACTTATACTCTTAAAAGTACTTAAAGGAAAGTCATTGTAATTCATTTTATTTGTTATTTTGCAGCAAATTAGGGTTAAAAGTGAACAGACTCAAGATAGATACTTGTCCGTTGTGCGGCGGAAAACAGTTAGAACATGCAATAACTTGTACAGATAATTATGCTTCGGGCGAAAAGTTCGAGGTGATGCGGTGCACCCGTTGCGGCTTTCTTTTTACACAAGAAGTGCCGGTAGAGGCGGAAATAGGCAGGTATTATGAAACTCCCGATTATATTTCACACAGCGATACCAATAAAGGCTTGATGAACCGGGTGTATCATCAGGTTCGCAAGTATATGTTATCCCGTAAGGCCAAACTGATTAAACGTACGTCCGGGCTGAGTAAAGGCAGTCTGCTGGATATCGGAACCGGTACGGGATACTTTAGTAATGCTATGAAGGAACGCGGCTGGCGAGTGCGGGCGATAGAGAAGAATGTCAAAGCGCGTGCGTTTGCCAAAGAGCATTTTGACTTAGATGTAGATGCGGAAGATGCGTTGGCCGGATATGCTGATCATTCGTTTGATGCAATTACCCTGTGGCATGTGATGGAACATTTGGAACACCTGAATGAAACTTGGGAAAGGTTGGCAGCCTTGTTGAAGGACAGAGGGGTGCTGATTGTTGCAGTTCCCAATCCATCTTCGTATGATGCGGTGAAGTATAAGGAATGGTGGGCTGCGTATGACGTTCCCCGTCATTTATGGCATTTCACACCGTCTGTGATGCAACAATTCGGGGTGAAGCATGGTTTTAAACTTGCCGAACAGCATCCGATGCCATTCGATGCCTTCTATGTTTCTATGTTGACAGAGAAATATAAAGGTAGTCGTTTTTCTTTTCTGAAAGGAATGTGGACGGGATTGTTGGCTTGGTTTAGCACTTTGGCCAGAAAGGGGCGCAGTAGTTCAATGATTTATGTATTCAGAAAGAAGTAATTATGGGAAAGAAATCGACGTCTTTTTTCGATATGCAGTTCATTACTTCCAGCATTAGCACTATGTTGGTGTTGCTTTTATTGGGTATGGTGGTCTTCTTTGTGTTGTCGGCCAATAATCTTTCTAAGTATGTTCGTGAGAATATCAGTTTCTCCGTCCTTGTTAGCGATGACATGAAGGAAGCAGATGCCATTAAGTTCCAAAAGAAGTTGAATGCAGAGCCTTTCGTTAAGGAAACTTATTATATTTCTAAAGAACAAGCTTTAAAAGAGCAGACAGAGGCGATGGGAACAGACCCTGCTGAGTTTTTGGGGTATAATCCCTTTACGGCTTCCATTGAGATAAAGTTGAATGCAGATTATGCCAATTCGGATAGTATAGCCTGGATTGAAGAGAAGATTATGGCTAACAAGAAGGTGATGGAGATTAATTATCCGCAAGATTTGCTGGATGCGGTGAATAGTAATATTCGTCGAATCAGCTTCTTGTTGCTTGGACTTGCTGCACTTCTTACATTGATTTCCTTTGCATTGATAAACAATACCATACGTCTTACTATATATTCTAAACGCTTTTTAATTCATACCATGAAACTGGTAGGAGCGAGTTGGGGATTTATTCGGAAACCTTTCTTGGTTCGGAATATATGGATTGGTGTATTGGCGGCTGTAATGGCTGATGCGGCATTAATCGGGATGGCTTATGCACTTGTGAGATATGAGCCCGAATTGATAGAGATTATTACCCCCATGACGATGTTATTGGTGATGTCGTCAGTTTTTGTTTTCGGTGTGATTATCACCTTTATGTGTGCTTATATATCAATAAACAAATATTTGCGTATGAAAGCCGGTGCGCTTTATTACATCTAATTAAAAGGATATGGACAAACAGAAATTTGCCTTTGATAAAACAAATTTTATCTTACTGGCCATAGGCATGGCAGTCGTAATTATCGGTTTCCTGTTGATGACAGGCCCTAGTTCTACAGAAGGGTATTTTGAGCCGGATATTTTCAGTGTACGTCGAATCAAGGTGGCGCCTGCTGTATGTTTTTTTGGTTTTATTTTTATGATATATGGTATTGTGCGAAAGCCGAAAGTAACGAAAGAATAAAAAAGTAAAAGTGTATGGAATGGTTTGAGGCATTAATCCTTGGTTTGCTTCAAGGATTGACAGAGTATTTGCCGGTCAGCAGCAGTGGTCATTTGGCTATCGGATCGGCTTTGTTTGGAATACAAGGTGAAGATAATCTGACATTTACCATAGCAGTGCATGTGGCAACTGTGTTGAGTACGTTGGTTATTTTGTGGAAAGAAATTGACTGGATTTTCCGTGGATTGTTTAAGTGTGAGATGAATGCGGAAACAAAGTATGTATTGAATATTCTTGTTTCTATGATACCTATCGGAATCGTAGGGGTGTTCTTTAAAGATTATGTAGAGGAAATCTTTGGCTCAGGATTGCTGATTGTGGGCTGTATGTTATTGGTAACGGCTTTATTGCTTACTTTTTCTTACTATGCAAAACCTCGTTTGAAAGAGAATATTAGTATGCGTGATGCGTTTATCATAGGTTTGGCTCAGGCTTGTGCTGTGTTGCCGGGATTATCCCGTTCGGGTAGTACCATTGCTACCGGCTTGTTGCTGGGAGACAATAAAGCTAAACTGGCACAATTCTCTTTTCTGATGGTGATTCCTCCCATTTTGGGTGAGGCGTTGCTGGATGGAATGAAGATAGTGAAAGGAGCTGCAGCAGGAACAACGGACATTTCGGTTTTGTCGTTGGTGGTAGGTTTTGTAGCTGCTTTTGCTTCGGGTTGTATCGCTTGCAAGTGGATGATTAATATAGTGAAGAAGGGTAAGTTGATTTATTTTGCTATCTATTGTGCCATTGTAGGAGCAATTACGATAGCTTGCTCATTGGCAGCATAACCGTAGGGGTAAGAAGCATGAATTTTAAAGAAGGAGAAGTTTTATATTTTGATAAACCGCTGAAGTGGACTTCTTTTGCAGTGGTCAATAAGATAAGATATCACATTTGCCGCAAGTTGGGTGTGAAGAAGTTGAAGGTAGGGCATGCAGGAACGTTGGATCCTTTGGCTACAGGCGTTATGATTATTTGCACGGGCAAAGCAACAAAGCGGATTGAAGAGTTCCAATATCATACTAAGGAGTATGTGGCTACGCTGCAACTGGGTGCTACCACTCCTTCTTATGATTTAGAAAAAGAAATAGATGCCACTTATCCTACGGAGCATATCACCCGTGAATTGGTGGAAGAAACATTGAAACGTTTCATAGGCAGTATTGAGCAGATACCGCCTGCTTTTTCGGCTTGTAAGATTGACGGTGAGCGTGCCTACGATCTTGCCCGAAAGGGAGAGGAGGTAAATCTGAAACCTAAAACGCTGGTAATAGACGAGATAGAGTTGTTGGAGTGTAATCTTCCTGAGATAAAAATCAGGGTAGTTTGCAGTAAGGGAACTTATATCCGTGCGTTGGCTCGTGACATTGGTGAAGCTCTGAATAGCGGTGCACACCTTATAGGTTTGATTCGTACCCGTGTGGGTGAAGTAAAACTGGAGGACTGTATGCAAGTGGAGGATTTTCCCGAATGGCTTGACCGACAAGAAATTGAAGTTATAAACGAATAAGGAGAGATAAGATGAAACTGTCGCAATTTAAATTTAAACTGCCGGAAGAAAAGATAGCTTTGCATCCGGCCAAGTACAGAGATGAGTCGCGTCTGATGGTTGTTCACAAATCAACAGGCCAAATCGAGCACAAGGTATTCAAGGATATCTTGGAGTATTTTGATGATAAAGATGTGTTTATCTTTAATGATACGAAAGTCTTCCCTGCGCGTTTGTATGGAAATAAAGAGAAAACCGGTGCACGTATCGAGGTTTTTTTGTTGCGTGAACTGAATGAGGAGCTTCGCTTGTGGGATGTATTGGTAGATCCGGCACGTAAGATCCGTATTGGTAATAAGTTGTATTTTGGTGATGACGACTCTATGGTGGCCGAAGTTATTGATAATACCACTTCTCGCGGACGTACTTTGCGATTCCTTTATGACGGTCCTCACGATGAGTTCAAGAAAGCTCTTTATGCTTTGGGTGAGGCTCCGCTGCCCAGTTTCATCCGTCGTCCGGTAGAAGAAGAAGATGCAGAACGTTTCCAAACCATTTTTGCTAAAAATGAAGGTGCGGTAACAGCTCCGACGGCAGGACTTCATTTTAGCCGTGAGTTGATGAAACGTATGGAAATCAAGGGAATAGATTTCGCTTATGTGACAATGCATGCCGGGTTGGGTAACTTCCGCGAAATTGATGTGGAAGATCTTACCAAGCATAAGATGGATTCTGAACAGATGTTTGTTGATGCTAAAGCTTGTAATATTGTCAATCAGGCAAAAGATGAGAACAGACGTGTTTGTGCGGTAGGTACTACTGTGATGCGTGCAATAGAAACGGCTGTCGGTACAGACGGGCATCTTAAGGAATTCGAAGGCTGGACAAATAAGTTTATTTTTCCTCCATATGATTTTTCGGTGGCCAACAGCATGGTCACTAACTTCCACATGCCGCTTTCCACATTACTGATGCTGGTGGCTGCCTATGGTGGTTATGATTTGGTTATGGAAGCTTATAACACTGCTTTGAAGGAAGATTATCGTTTTGGTACGTATGGTGATGCTATGCTGATTTTAGATAAATAGCAAGATAAGTAAAAGGCACTGTGTATGAAGGTTTATTTAGGGCTTGGAACTAATTTAGGCGATAAGGAAGCCAATTTGCATACGGCTGTGCAACAAATAAATATGCGGATAGGGAAGGTGACTTCCCTTTCCGCTTTTTATGTTACTGCTCCTTGGGGCTTCTCTTCCGAGCATTCTTTCCTGAATGCTGCCTGTTGTGTCGATACTTCTCTTTCTCCCTTTGAAGTTTTAGAAAAAACTCAGTCGATAGAGCGTGATTTAGGTCGCACAAAGAAGTCTGTTGATGGTAACTATAGTGACCGTTTAATTGATATTGACCTCTTATTATATGGTGATTTAATATTGGATACACCTGCTTTGACTCTGCCTCATCCCCTTATGCATAAACGGCGTTTTGTAATGGAACCATTGGCAGAGATAGCACCCAAAGTGGTGCATCCGGTATTAAAGCAAACAATGGAATATCTGAAGCAACAGCAATAGACTTTGCATTACCAATCATATTTTCAGTGTTATGCCACAAATCGTCGTGTCACCTTGAATGCCGACATTATTCTGACTATCAGATAACTGATGAAGAAGGCAGCCACAGCTATACAGATAATATGAACCACTGCCGGAACTCCTTTAGGCAACCATGCGGCAAACATATCATACCCTATTTGCACAAAGACAAAATGGCAAAGGTAAATACCGAAGGTCATTGAGGCCAGTCGGGAAAGGGCAGGAGAGTAGGGCACTTTGATTCTCTGCATAATGACAAACACAGGGAAGGTCATCATAAATACATTGATGCCGCCGAATAGCCATACGATTTCCAAATAGGCATAATTGCCCGGAAAGTATTCCTGCATGATAAGGTAACCTCCAAATGTAATGGCATATCCTGCTGCAAACATAGGTATACCGATGGAGAGGGTTTTCTTCCAACTCCATTGCAAAGGGTATTTCACCAGATAATAAGCTAATATCAGATAACCGATGAAGCCTGACACATAGTAGAAGGAGCCGAAAGCGTTCCAGTCACACCCCCCCAGAATATCCATATTGCCCCAATTACCGATGTATCCCAATGCGGGAGCTGCCATTTTCAGATAGGGAAGAAATAAGGAGATTCCCCAAATACGAAGGAACAGCTTGACATCTTTTTGTGAGGCTCGGTCTAGCCATGCCCCGAAAACGGGTATAACGAAATACAGCCCTATCAGCATATAAAGATACCAAAGGGGCGTGGTGTCGTAGTTGAAATTAAAGATAAAGGTGCAAATCTTCGTCACTGTCATTTGCCACGTGAAGGTGGACATGTCGATGGTGGGGTTGTCAGTGGTGGCAATATAGTTCAGGTATACGAAGTACAGCACCGGTAGCATGACCGACCAGAAAATGAGGGGTGGCACAATGCGCCCGATGCGTTTCCGGTAGAACTCGTTCATGCTGCTGCGGAGGGGAAAAAGCAAAACTCCGGTCATCATGACGAACAGAGGTACGCAGCTTCGCACTGCGCTTCCCGCAGCACACCCTTGCAGGAAAGTGCTGCGGTCTGTATCAAAGCGCGCCACAAAAGGGTCGCAACAATGTGCAAATACGACCAGAAAACAGGCGATAACACGTAACAGGTCTATCCAGCCTATGGTTTCTTTTCTTTTTAATTCCATCTGTGGTTAAGTGTTTTATACGGTAATATTGAGTAAAATTTCTCCCTTGGTATTCAATACCTTTATTCTCAATTCGCCTTTCTTTTTCTCGATAACCATCACTGTGGCACTGTCCATATCATATCCTCCGCCGACAATGACAGGAAAATTATTATCCAGTTTTCCTTTCGGATGATAGGCATATTCGTGGGTATGTGCATTCAGGCTGACGTTGAAAGGAGCTTTTTTCAGTAATGGTTTCCATAAGTCTTCGCAAAGGTTCTTATAGTCGTTTCCATATAAAGGAATATGATGAATCAGGATTCGCTTTTCGGCTTTTTTGAACTCTTTGGATGCCAGTTCTTTTTTCAGGAAGTCCACCTGCTCGTTACGCAGCCGGGTAAAGTCGTTTAAACCATAATACACCCAGTGGTCATCCGGTTTGTCTTCACCGCAGTCCAGCATCACGATGCGTGTGTCGCCCCAATTGAAGGAACCGTAGGTTTTATTTCCTACATAATCATAATGGTCACGCAGACCGATGGAATAGGCATTGCGTATTTCATGGTTGCCACGCATGAAGAAAGTAGGTACGCAGTCTCCGTGTACTCCTTCAGTCAGTTCACTGATAAAGGCAGTTGCCTGTTCGTGGCTGGCAGGATCGTCTACACAGTCACCGTTGAATACAACAAAATCGTAATCGATGTCCTGAATCTGTTGACATAAAGCGCGGAAAGTTTTGGGATGTTGGTGTAAGTCATTAAATACTACGGCAGTAAAGTTATCACTGTCGGGGGCAGGAAGAGTGAATTCGCTGAATTCCGATTGGGCGGTATTGCCGAATACTTTGTTATAAGCCTGATAGCGCAGAATTTCTTGTGAGCAGACACGGTAATAGTACTTCTGTCCCGGCTGTAAACCGTCCAGGCGGATTTTATGCAGTTTGTTGTTACACACCGCTTGTCCGTCCATAATGGTGCGCGCACGTTGCAGTTGGGTTGAGTCGGTTCCGTATTCCACCCAGCAGTAGGCAGGTACGGTAGTCTCCCACATCACGGTGATTCCGTTTCCTACCGGATTCTGCAAATAAGGTTTTGTACGGAATATCTTTTCTGCCTTTTCTGCTGTGCGGAGGGTTACCACCAGCGGGCGGTGGTCGGATGCTACCGGTTCGTCCTGCACTTTGGAGGAGATGGCGGCAAATCCTTTGGCGTTATTTTTCAGGGTAACAATATAGTCGAGTGTCTCTTCCGGTTTGGGGGCGGGAAAAGTGGGTACTTTCGGATTGGAAAGTATCTGAAAATCCTTTTGCAACCCTTTAATGAAATCGGATTGAGGTTCGGCATTCATATCTCCGGCAAGAAAGAAAGGTTTTTTGGCGGAAGCAGCGAAATTCTTTATCATTTCCAGTGATGTCATTCGGTCTTCTTCCGTCAACGAGAGATGGGTGCAACAATAGATATAGTCTTCAAATTCGGCCATAATGAGTGCACGGGCCTCTTCACGTCCCGGCAGAGCCATGGTCTGGATGCGGATAGGAGTTTGTTTGGTGAGTAGTCCGATGCCATATTTCCCCCCGTCGTAATCAATGGCGGGAGCAAAGTAGGCGTGCATTTGCGTGCGTTCGGCTATTTCGCCGAGCACGTATGTTTTTCCGCTGCGGTTGGTCATACTGTCCAGTTCCTGGATGGCTACGGCATCAGGGCAGGCATTATTTATCACATTGGCCACACGTTGGAAATTCTGTACGTTATCCATGCCGTTGGCATTTTTGATATTGTAAGTCATTAACCTTAAGGTATTTTGAGCTTGTGCGGACGAAAGCGTCAGTAAGGCTGTAACAGCCAGAAAGAGTGTCTTTTTCATGTTTTATCCGGTATTATTTAAATTGAAACGCTTCAAAGGTAAGGATAAAAAATATTATTCGGCTACTCGTTTATATTATTTTTGAGACATTCTGTATTCATTGGAAGTTATTTTTATCTCTTCGGTGCAGAGAGTAGTTTTAAGGACTTACAGCTTCGGTCTCATTAGGATAAAATAAAGGCTGTCATGAGAGAATCCCGTCAGATTCTTCCGTATCGGTCAATACTTTTTTCCTGCCGGTGAAGCCTGTGTCATTCGGATGCTGCTCACTACTCCCGCTCCAATGGCAAATAATATGGCAAGAAACAAACAGGCTTGTGCGCGGTCTCCTTCGGGAAACATTCGAAAGAGCAATGCCACCAGGGTGGTGCCTAATGTCTGTCCCAATAACCGTGCCGTTCCCAGCATACCGCTTGCGCCACCGCTTCGCCTGGTGGGTGCGGAAGAAACAATGGTGACATTATTCGGAGTCTGGAACAGTCCGAAGCCCATACCGCAGAGAGCCATCCGCCATATGATATTCCAACTTTCGGGGTGTTCGGGAAGAATATAGAGTGAGAAAAGACCTGCTGCAAACACAGCCATTCCCATCCCTCCCAACAGTCCCGGATGAACACGTTCTACAAGTCGTCCGGCAATGGGAGCTGTCAGTATCGTGGTCAAAGGCCAGGGAGTCAGTAACAGTCCGATTTCGACGGCATTATAATGTAATACATTCTGCATAAAGAAAGGCAAGGACACCATTGCCAACATTTGTGCCGTGAATGATGTGATGGATGTACCGATGGAGAGTGCAAAAATGGGAATACGCATTAAGTCGACCGGCAGGATGGGGGCTTCTTGCTTGAGTTGCCGACGGATAAAAAAGGTTCCTATGATGGCGAGAAGCGCAATTTGCAGACCGATGAAGTCACGGTTTTCAGAATGCGCAAAGCCTTCCAAAGAATAAATCAGCAGTCCGAAAGTCAGAGCATTGGCTATTGCACTGATTTTATCGAACTTGTGTTGTTTCTCGGCCGGAGGATTGTGTGGCAATAAACGATGGCCGATGACAAGCGCTGCCAGTCCTAACGGGATGTTGATGACAAACAGCCAATGCCAGCTTCCCAACGCCAGAATGCTGCCGGCGATGGATGGTCCGGCGGCTGCCGAAACTGCAACGACCATGGCATTCACTCCCATGCCGCGACCTAATATTTGTGGCGGATAAATCAGTCGGATAAGTGCCGTGTTGACACTCATTACACATGCGGCTCCGAATCCTTGGATGACGCGTGCCGCCGTCAGCATCCAGAAGGAAGTGGATAAGGTGCAGGCAAGTGATGCACCGACAAAAATGGAAATGCCGATAAGGAATATCCGCCTGTATCCATAGATATCGCCCAATGAGGCAAAGGAAAGCAGTGTCATGGTGATGACCAATTGGTAAGCATTAACAATCCAAATGGCCGTTGAGGGTGTCACATCGAAATCGTGTGCTAGCGTAGGCAGGGCGATATTCATAATTGTCCCATCCAAAACCGACATCATGATAGCCAGCAATACAGCTATCACAGCTAAATATTGTCGTGGTATAAATGCAATCTTTTCTTTATTCATGTTGCAAAATTAACGCAAATCGGGCAGACTCGGTTTAATTTCTTCTAAATAATTAAGAAACCTGTGTTAAAGAGTTGCTAAATAGTATGCGGCTTGGAGAATAATGCTTATCTTTGCGACCGTTAAAAACAGTGGAGAGATTTGAGTAGCTTGCAACCACAGAAAAAAATGCTAAAAAATACATTGACTTTCTTCCGTATAATTCCTACTCTGATTTAATTCCCCCGTTTGATAACGAATTAACTTTTAGTTTTAAATTCTTAATTTTATATTCAAAATGGGATACTTATTCACATCCGAATCGGTGTCAGAAGGACACCCCGACAAAGTGGCCGATCAGATATCGGACGCTGTGCTTGACAAACTGTTGGCATTCGACCCCAGTTCGAAAGTAGCTTGCGAAACCCTGGTGACTACCGGACAGGTAGTACTGGCAGGAGAGGTGAAAACAAAAGCGTATGTAGACTTGCAACGCATTGCACGTGAGGTAATTAACCGTATCGGTTATACCAAAAGCGAATATATGTTTGAAGGAAATTCATGTGGCGTGTTCTCGGCTATTCACGAGCAAAGTGCAGACATTAATCGTGGTGTAGAACGCGAAGACCCGATGAATCAGGGTGCCGGAGACCAGGGAATGATGTTCGGTTATGCTACCAACGAAACAGAAAACTATATGCCGCTGTCACTCGACCTGGCGCATAAACTGCTGATGGTCTTGGCTGAAATTCGTCGTGAAGGAAAGGTAATGACTTACCTCCGTCCCGATGCAAAGAGTCAGGTGACTATCGAATATGATGATAACGGAAAGCCTGTCCGTATCGATACCATTGTGGTTTCTACCCAGCACGATGAGTTCGTGGCTCCGGCTGATGCCTCTAAAGAAGCTCAGTTGAAAGCTGATGAAGAGATGCTGGCGAAGATTCGCAAAGATGTAATTGAAATCCTGATGCCCCGTGTCATTGCAGAGATTCATAATGAAGACGTTCTGGCTCTGTTCAATGACCGGATAGTTTATCATGTGAATCCTACCGGTAAATTCGTTATCGGCGGTCCTCACGGGGATACCGGTTTGACAGGACGTAAGATTATCGTTGATACTTACGGTGGAAAAGGTGCTCACGGTGGTGGTGCTTTCTCCGGTAAAGACCCCAGCAAGGTAGACCGTAGTGCTGCATACGCTGCCCGTCATATTGCCAAGAATATGGTGGCAGCCGGCGTAGCCGATGAAATGCTGGTTCAGGTTTCGTATGCCATCGGTGTGGCTCGTCCCATCAATATCTATGTAAACACTTACGGCCGTAGCAATGTGAAAATGACCGATGGTGAAATAGCCCAAAAAATAGACGAACTGTTCGATCTTCGTCCGAAGGCTATTGAAGAACGTTTAAAACTGCGCAATCCGATTTATGAAGAAACAGCTTCTTACGGACACATGGGACGTGAACCCAAAGTAGTGACCAAGACATATGAATCTATGTATCATGAAGCAAAGACACTGGAAGTGGAATTGTTTACTTGGGAAAAGCTGGATTATGTGGATAAGATAAAGGAAGCATTCGGTTTATAAAAGCCGGATTCGGATATTGTGTGTTTTCGGGCGGAATGAATCCGCCCGAAAATATAAGAGTTTACAAGAATGAATGATATAAAAAACGTATGTGTATATAGTGCGTCCAGCACAAAGATAGCAAAAGAATATTTTGATGCTGCCGAGAAATTGGGGCGTCTTTTGGCGGAAAAGCGAATCAATCTGATTAATGGTGCAGGCTGTATCGGCTTGATGGCTGCAACCTCCGATGCGGCATTGGCTGCCGGCGGCACTGTGACCGGTGTTATCCCGCATTTTATGGTAGAACAGGGATGGCATCACACCGGACTCACCAAGCTGATTGAAACCGAAACCATGCACGAGCGCAAACGAATGATGGCCGACCTGTCGGATGGAGTGATTGCTTTGCCGGGTGGTTGCGGCACCTTGGAGGAATTACTTGAAATCATTACTTGGAAGCAATTAGGGCTCTATCTCAATCCCATTGTCATCTTGAATATCAACGGCTTCTATGACTCCCTGTTGGATATGTTGCAAAGAGCAGTGGACGAAAACTTTATGCGAAAAGAGCATAGTGCCATTTGGAAAGTAGCTTCTGAACCCGAAGAGGCTGTAAATTTACTCTATACAACACCTGTCTGGAACAAAGAAATCCGTAAATTTGCAGCGATATGAGCGAAAATTGTCATCCCGGAATAGAATATCTGCTTCAGCTGTATGCCGAAGAACAGAGCCGTGTAGATACGGCTTTGACACAAAAGGTGCATCATGTCACCGTTCAGGAAGGGATGAAAGGAGAACCAATACCCTATCAACTGCGGTCGGATTGGATGGTGACCAGTGTTTTGTTTCTGTGTTTCATTTTGGTATCCTATGTCCTTGCCCATGGAAAGAAACATCTGGAGCAACAGTTTAAGAATTTTTCCTTGTCGAAAGAGCGTGCCAGTTTATTTGATGATACCACTGCTTCGGATGTCCGTTATACATTGGTTTTGATATTCCAAACCTGTATCCTTGCCGGTTTCTGTGTATATGATTATTTTTCGGACCACGATTTGCTTTTATTCCGCGTTGTACCCCACTATCTGCTATTGAGCACTTTCATCGGATGTGTGGTCATTTTCTTGTTGTTTAAGTGGTTGGCGTATAACTTTGTAAATTGGATATTCTTTAACAAAACCAAGAATATGATTTGGATAGAGTCATATTTCAATGTGATAATCGGAGCCGGTTTTTTGCTTTTTCCCATTGTCCTTTTGATTGTTTATTTTGATTTATCGCCGCAACTTGCACCTTATTTTATCGGTTTTGTTATAATAATTGCTAAAATATTGCTGTTTTATAAGTGCATTCATAACTTTTTCAACAGAATTTATGGCGTTCTCCATTTAATTCTGTACTTTTGTGCGCTAGAAATTCTCCCTGACTTGATACTGTGGAGGGGAATAGTTATAGCGAACAACATTTTGGTTTTAAATTTTTAGTACATTGAAAATAAAAAAAGTCCTCGTTTCTCAGCCCAAACCGACTTCTGAGAAGTCGCCTTATTACGATATAGCTGAGAAGTACGGTGTGAAAATCGATTTTCGCCCGTTCATCAAAGTTGAGAGCTTGTCGGCCAAAGAGTTCAGACAACAAAAAGTCTCTATTCTTGATCATACAGCAGTGATATTTACTTCAAGACACGCTATTGATCATTTTTTCGGTCTGTGTACCGAGTTGCGTGTTACCATACCCGAGACAATGAAGTATTTCTGTACTTCTGAAACAATTGCTTTGTATATACAGAAATATGTGCAATATCGTAAACGCAAAGTATTCTTTGGGGCAACCGGTAAATTTGCAGATTTGCTTCCGTCTATTATCAAGCATAACACAGAGAAGTATCTTGTTCCGATGTCGGATGTGCACAATGACGAAATTAGAAACGCATTGGATGCTAAGAAGATTCAACATACCGAGGTAGTGATGTATCGCACAGTAAGCAACGATTTCACTCCCGAAGAAAGTTTTGATTATGACATGTTACTGTTCTTCAGTCCTGCCGGAATCAACTCGTTGATGAAAAATTTCCCTGAATTCGATCAACAAGAGATTGCCATCGGATGTTTTGGTCCTGCAACAGCTAAAGCGGTAAAAGATGCCGGTTTGCGCCTTGACCTGGAAGCTCCCACTGTAGAAGCTCCTTCAATGACGGCTGCATTGGATATGTTTATCCGTGAACGTAACAAAGATTAAATTTTTTAGTTTATAGCCCGAAATCGGGGGTTTTGTATCAAAAAGTTATAACTTTGTGATTCGAAACCCCCGATTTCTTTTTATATGGAAAAGTAAAACTATGGCAGAATATACACTTAGCAAAGCAGAACGATTGAATAGCAAGGCGATGATAGAACGTCTTTTTGCCGGTGGAAACAAGTCTTTTCCGGCTTTCCCCCTGCGTGTGGTGTATATGTGGCTGGATGCTTCGGAAGGGGAGGCGCCTGTTTCTATTTTGATAAGTGTTCCCAAGAAACGCTTTAAACGGGCAGTGAAACGCAATTTGGTGAAGCGCCGGGTACGGGAAGCGTACCGCAAGAACAAACAGCTGTTGACAGATGCACTGGTTGCCAAGAATAAAAGACTGGTTTTAGCCTTTATATGGTTGGACAATGAGATTCATCCTTCGGCCGAGATAGAAGGGAAAGTGAAGAGATTGCTGTTTCATATAATGGAAAAAATAGAATGAAAAAGCTGCTTTCACGTCTTCTGTTACTCCCTATTTATTTCTACAGAGGGTATATTTCTCCCATGACTCCGCCTTCCTGTCGTTTTGTTCCTACTTGTTCCGAATATGCTATCGAGGCGATTAAGAAACACGGTCCTTTTAAAGGATTGTATCTGGCCGTTCGTCGTTTGTTGCGTTGCCATCCGTGGGGTGGTTCGGGATACGACCCTGTTCCTTAAATTATATCATTTATGCTACTTGATATTCACAGTCATTATGCAGCTCCGATAGCGGGCGAGAGCATTTGGAATGTAGAACCTGCCGTTTTCTCTCCTATTGAGGGGAATTATTATTCTGTGGGCATTCATCCGTGGAAGGCAGGAGCGGTGCGCGAAGAAGAGTGGAGGCTGTTGCGTGAAGCGGCGGAGCATCCGGCTGTGCTGGCTATCGGTGAGGCAGGTCTTGATAAACTGATGCCGATAAAACCGGCACTTCAAATGGCAGTTTTCGAGAAGCAGATTTTGTTGGCGGAAGCGATGGGAAAACCCTTGATTATTCATTGTGTGAAAGCCTTTAACGAGTTGGTGGAACTGAAAAGGAAATTCCGTCCGAACGTGCCGTGGGTGGTACACGGCTTCCGTAATAATGTGAATATAGCCCGGATGTTGCTGCGTGAGGATATTCGTCTTTCGATAGGAGAGAAGTATCAACTACCTGTGTTGCAGGAGATTCCTTTGGAGTGCTTGCTGACCGAGACGGATGAAAGCCGGATGCCCGTCCGTGACATCATAAAGAGTATTGCCGAAGTGCGGCGGGTGACCGCAGAAGAGCTTTCCATGCAGATAGCCGAAAATGCGGGAAAAATCTTTTTTCAGCGATAAGAGTTGTTTCTTCAGATAAAGAGTCGTACTTTTGTGGCATTAAAGTATAAATCAAACATTTAAATAGATAATCATTCGATGAATTTTGTAGAAGAATTAACATGGCGTGGAATGGTGCACACAATGATGCCGGGCACCGAGGAGTTATTGGCTAAAGAACAAGTTACAGCATATCTGGGCATCGACCCTACTGCTGACTCTTTGCATATCGGCCACTTGTGTGGTGTGATGATGCTGCGTCATTTCCAGCGTTGCGGCCATAAGCCGTTGGCTCTTGTAGGTGGTGCAACCGGTATGATCGGCGACCCTTCCGGTAAATCGCAGGAACGTAATCTGCTGACAGAAGAGACTTTGCGTCACAACGTAGCTTGCATCAAGAAGCAGCTGGCCAAGTTCTTGGACTTTGAGAGCGATGCTCCCAACAAAGCCGAATTGGTGAATAACTATGATTGGATGAAGGATTTTACTTTCCTTGATTTTGCCCGTGAGGTAGGTAAGCATATCACAGTGAACTATATGATGGCTAAGGATTCTGTACAGAAACGTTTGAACGGTGAAGCCCGTGACGGTTTGTCATTTACAGAATTTACTTACCAGCTGTTGCAGGGTTATGACTTCCTGCACTTATACGAAACAAAAGGCTGTAAACTTCAGATGGGTGGCTCAGACCAGTGGGGTAACATTACTACCGGTGCCGAGTTGATCCGCCGTACCAACGGTGGCGAAGTATTTGCTTTGACTTGTCCGTTGATTACAAAGGCCGATGGTGGCAAGTTCGGTAAGACTGAATCAGGTAACATCTGGTTGGATCCCCGTTATACTTCTCCTTACAAATTCTACCAGTTCTGGTTGAATGTAAGTGATGAGGACGCTGCCCGCTACATCAAAATCTTTACTTCACTGAGTCAGGAAGAAGTGGAAGCATTGACGGCAGAACATGCCGAAGCTCCACATTTGCGTGTATTGCAGAAGCGTCTGGCCAAGGAAGTGACTGTTATGGTTCACTCGGAAGAAGACTACAATGCGGCTGTCGAGGCATCAGGCATTCTGTTTGGTAATGCTACTTCGGAGGCATTGAAGAAACTGGATGAAGACACGTTGCTGGCCGTATTCGAAGGTGTTCCCCAGTTTGAGGTATCACGTGATGCATTGGCAGAAGGTGTGAAAGCGGTAGATTTATTCGTCGATAACGCTGCTGTCTTCGCTTCAAAAGGTGAGATGCGTAAGCTGGTTCAAGGTGGAGGCGTTTCGCTGAATAAAGAGAAATTAAATGCCTTTGACCAAGTAATCACTACTGCCGACCTGCTGGATGAAAAATACCTGTTGGTTCAACGCGGAAAGAAGAATTATTATCTGGTGATTGCCAAATAAGGAAAGAGAGATTCTTTGTGATAGATATAAGAACGGAAGGAGAGAACATACACATTCTCTCCTTCCACTTTTTTATAACTTCATATTCGCACTTTATTTCCCGTCTATCTCCTTCAGCAGTTCATCCACAGCCACTTTCAACTGGGTATCTTCGCCCTGAACAACTGTCTCCGGTGCATTGGCTACCTTGATATCCGGTTCCAACTGTGTATTCTCCAGATAACTTCCGTCCGGCAATTGATAACCGATGATAGGGATACCGAATACCAATGAAGGGTCTTGAAGCGTTTCCCACGATACACTCGTCATGGTGCCCGGTACAGGCATACCCACCAGTTTGCCCAGTTTTTGATGACTGTAAACCCACGGAGTACCGTGTGCATTACTATAATTGGCTTCGCATTGCAGCATGATGGACGGTTTGTTCCAACGACGACTCGGCATATCACATGCTTCACGTCCACGTACCACCTGAGTGAAATACTTCTTACCGCTGAATAGTATCTCTATATCCTCGTGCAAGCGGCCTCCGCCATTGAAGCGAGTGTCGATGACAATTCCTTCGCGATCATTGTATTTACCCAAGATGTCCGAGTAAACAGAACGGAAACTGTCATCACCCATCGACTGGATATGTACATAACCTAAACGTCCGCCGGACCATTTATCCACATCGGCGGCACGCTGTTTCACCCAGCGTGTGTAGAGCAGTTCGTTGAATGCACCGTTGCTGATAGGCATCACTACTTCTTCCCAGCGTTCTTTGGTCTGAGGATTATAGAGAGATACCAGCGTCTTCTTCCGGCTTAAATTATTGAAGAGTGCCGCATAGTCTGCTTCGGCAGTAATTTCTTTTCCGTTTATTTTCTCTACAATATCTCCGGCTTTTACTTTGGAGCGGGCATGGTCGAACGGTCCTTTTTCCACCACTTCGGAAATGAGCAACCCCTTGCCGTCATAGCTCCAGTCGTACAGCAGTCCCAGGTTGGCTGTGGCATCTCCCTTTAGATTGGAATAATAACGTCCTCCGGTGTGTGACACATTGAGTTCGCCCAACCATTCGCTCAGCATCTCGGCAAAATCATAGTTATTGCTGATATGCGGCAGGAATTTGCGATAAGCGGCACTCATGGCATCCCAGTCTATTCCATGCATATTGAGATTGTAGAAACGCTTCTGATGCTGTTTATAGACATGATTGAACATATATTCGCGTTCGGCTGCCAAGTCCATCGTCATATCTGCCTTATAGCTTATGGGCTTTAATGTTTCGGAAGCGGCATTCATCTTCTGCATGGTGCTTCCGCCCAAAACAAAGATTTCTTTTCCTTCCTTATCCATTTCCATGTTTGTCCAGCCGGTATTCATCTTGTGGAGCAACTTGGTATCCTTTTTTCTGAGGTCCAGTTTCCAAAGGTCGAATCCGCCTTCAAAAGCAGAAAGATAATAAAGCTTCTCACCGTCTTTGGAGATGATGGCGCTGCTTAAGTTCGATGAGTTGGGAGTGAGGCGCACAATGCGGTCTTCCATATTCTTCAGTTCGACCACAATGTCCTTTACTTTCTCTTCTTTGGTATCTTCCTTTTTATCCTTATCTTTTTGCTTATCTTTCTTCGATTCGTCTTCTTTGGTCTTATCCTGTTCCTTTTCCAGTTCTTTCTGCAACTCGTAGTCTTCTTTGCTCAAGCGGAACTTGTCGTATGCATCCTGATTGAGGAATACCAGCATGACATCGTTCAATGACCCCCATGAAGCGTGATTGCGCATGCCATAGCGTTCGGTGATGAACAGAATCGCATTGCCGTCGAGCACCCAACGGGGCGAACCGCTGGTGTAACCGCTGTTAGTGATATTAATGATATCTCCTCCCTGTGCATTGACTAAGCCGATATCCGAATATGGGTCATGCTTGTTTCCGATAAACTCTAATGTAAACCATTTGCCATCGGGCGACCAGGCATAATCAAAGCCTCCTCCGGTGCTATACCATGTGGAACCGTCTGTCACCTGGCGTACTTTTTTTGTATCGAGATTCATCACCATCAAGCGGTTACGGTCTTCGATAAAGGCAAGTTCCTTGCCGTCCGGTGAAAACCGGGGATAGGCGCGTTCCACCTTGGCGGACGGCAGCAATACTTCCTCTTCGATAAGAGTGGCATTCGGGAAGTTGGCTTCTTCCTTGCGTGCTATTTTAGCCAGATACAATTCCCAATTACCGTTTCTCTCGCTGGCGTATGCCAGTGTGCGGTTATCGGGTGCAAAGGTTACCCCTGCTTCGCGTGCCGGGGTGTGGGTAATCTGTTTGGTAGTAGTGTAATCAGCCGAAGTGACAAAGACTTCTCCGCGTACAATGAATGCAACCTGTTTTCCATCGGGTGACACCGTGGCCGAAGTAGCGCCCTTGGTAAAACTTAAGTCGGCTACTTTGTCCTGATCGTCACGTATCAGGTTTATTTTTACTTTTTGCGGGGCGGCATTTCCTTGTTGGGTATAGATTTCGCCATCATAAGTATAGCACAAAGTTCCGTTGCTGCCCATAGAAAGGAAACGAACCGGATGGGTCTTGAAACTTGTCACGGGATTGACGGATTGTGGGGCATTGAGCGGGAACGAATATACATTGAAACTTCCCCCGTCACGTTCGCTCAGGAAATAGACAGTCTGATTGTCCGGTGAGAGAACCGGATTCCGGTCTTCACCTGCATGCCGGGTAAGGTTGGTATGTTTCTTGCTTTGCGTGTCATACATCCACACATCTCTGGTGATGGAAGAGGTATGATGTTTGCGCCATTCATCTTCAAAACCTTTTCTGTCTTGATAAAGCAAGGTTTTTCCGGTTTTATCAAAACATACAGCCTCGGCAGGAGTTCCCAACACCTGTTCGGTTCGTCCTCCCTTGGTCGACACTTTATATAGCTCGGTCATGGCCGATGTGGGAAACAAGGCACTGTTGGCAGGGTCTTGAATAGCAGCGGAGAAAAGTATGTATTTCCCGTCCGGGGTAAAAGCGGAAGGCAATTCCGTTGCCGAATGAGTGGTGAGCCGTTTTGCCGGTCCGCCGTCGGCAGGCATTACAAATACATCGAAATTTCCGTTCCGGTCACTGGCGAAAGCTATCTCTTTTCCATCGTGCGACCATATAGGTGTACATTCGTAAGAACTCTGTGTGGTGAGTTGGGTGGCAGTGCCTCCTTTGGCGGGCACCTTATAAATATCCCCTTTATAACAAAAAACGATTTCCTTCCCATCCGGGGAAATCTGCACGTCACGCATCCAGAGTGGAGTTCCTGCGTAACTGTTCGCTGTTGCTATGCAGCCCAGCGCAATGCAAGCTAGAAGTTTTTTCATCGTATCGAAATCTTTTAATTAGGTTTACAAAGATAAGCATTTGCATATTGTAGCAAAAAAAAGTGCGAAAATATTTGGACTATATAGATAGAAAAACGTATCTTTGCACCGCTTTCCAAGGAAAGCACATAATGATTGGACTATGGTGTAATGGTAGCACAACAGGTTTTGGTTCTGTTTGTCCAGGTTCGAATCCTGGTAGTCCAACAAACTACTTATTAAAGATAAAAGCCCATCAAATTGCATGTTTGACGGGCTTTTGTTATTCCGGCCCTTATCACCCATACTTAGCGAGTCCGATATGACGGAGCCTGACACTATGACATATATACGTGCAGGTTCATGCGTACGTACGTGTAGTTCGATACGTATATACGTGTGGCCTGATGCCACCGTATGTGTAGCCCGATGCGTACGTACACACTTTACAAACAGGGGGATATGTCAAAACGTGGACAATGCTGTCTTTTGGTTCGTAGGGGCGAGGTTTAGTTTTTACACACTCCCATGCTGCAAAAAAGACCTTGATGTTTTCCAAAAAGATGGTGATGTTTCTTAAAAACATCACCATCTTTTTTAAAAAGCTCGGTATGTTTTTTATGTAAGGGAAGATGGAACCATCCTCACCAAGTCGGTCATTTCTCCTTTTCCGTTCATCCTTACATTTTAGCCAAAACATGCGGATAATCAGTCGGTTAAGACTGACAGGACATCCCCTCATCCTCCTTTCAGCCGTGCTTCCGAGTCCTTTCACAAGCTGCCTTCAGTAATTCCCTTGTGTACTTTCTACACCTCTTTTTAGACTACCGTAAATGAAAGCGTTATCGAAAAAGTTCAAAAGCCGGAAGAAGTTTTATGAATGAAAGGAGGCTGAAAGGGGGATGACACGATATTCCTTCACAACCGGAACCCCCATCAGCAGGGCGTTTCAGCGGTAGATGAAAGGAGGTAGGAAGAAACGGATTTTCGCCATTATGCGTTTCAAGAACTTTTTTGAAGAGGCTGAGATCTTTCTGAAAGTTTAATGCCCTAGCGCCGGAAAGATATGGTAAGCTATACTTTCGTCTGAAAGCAAGATAGAGGCACTACATTTCATATCTTTAAGGATGGGATAAGAAGCATGCTTATTGTTTATTATTATTTCGGCTTTGAAGAAATTATTTCCTTCCATTACGGTTATTGTATTCGCGCAGTTCACTATTTTCCCATGTGGATAACCATACCGGCCTGCTTCATATCCTTCGAATTCCATCTCTACAGGCATTTCTTTCTTCACTTTTGTAATGTATCGGTAGGGAATAAGCACTTCGGCATGAATGCAGCCGGTTACATCAGTTCCTGTTACGGTGGCTGTGGCCTTGATATTTTCAGGATAAGGAATAAAGAATGCCGCCAATATTAATATCAGTAGAATGACGGTGATATCGCCTATTCCGGTGCGTATGATTTCGGGTGGTACTTTGCCGATGATGTTCCTTACCTTTTCACTTCTTAGTTCTATATTATTGAAATCTGCCATAATTTTCTCCTTTTTCTAATTACCCAGTTCTAATTGGTTTTTTACAAGATTGTAATAGGCCCCCTTTTTCTCTATCAGTGAAGCATGATTACCTGTCTCCACTATACGTCCTTTATCCAACACGATAATTTGGTGGGCATTTTTTACGGTGCTGAGCCGGTGGGCTACCACCACGACTGTTCTTCCCTTATAGAACTGATCCAGATTCTCGACTATGGTGCGTTCGTTCTTGGCATCCAAGGCATTGGTGGCTTCGTCCAGAAAGATATATAACGGATCTTTATAGACCGCACGGGCTATCAGTATACGTTGTTTCTGTCCCTGGCTCAATCCGATTCCGTCTCTGCCTATCATGGTGCTGAACCGCATGGGCAGACTCATGATGAATTCTTTTATATTGGCTATCTCTACGGCGCGCAGCAGTCTTTCTCCATCTATGTCTCCGTCGTCTACGGCGATGTTTCGGGCAATGGATTCGGAGAATATCACTCCGTCTTGCATTACTACCCCGCACTGTCTGCGCCACCATTTCAGGTTGAAGCTGTTCAGGTTGGCTTCTCCTATTTTTATTTCTCCGTTCATTACAGGATAATACCCCAGCAACAGTTTCAGCAAGGTGGTTTTTCCACTGCCCGAAGCACCCACTATGGCAGTCACTTTCGTTTCGGGGATGGTGAGGCTTACATCTTCTATGGTCATTTTCGGGCTGTGGGGGTCATATTTGAAGCCGACATGCTCAAAAGAAAGGTCATTGGAGATACCGGGTATTTCGTTCAATAGCCTGTGCTCATTCTCTTCATTCTTCATTTTATGAATTTCATTGATGCGTTCCAGACTGATTTTCACATCTTGCAATGAATAAAGGAAGCTCATCAATTGTTCTACCGGACTGTTCAGTTGTCCGATGATGTATTGCACTGCTAGCATCATACCCAGTGTCATTTGTCCGTGGATGACGGCGGTGGCGGCAACCACGGTTATCACTATATTTTTCACTTCGTTGATGAATATGCTTCCGGCCTCCTGTGTTTGTTGCAGCTTCAAACTTTTCATTTGCACGCCGAACAGATCCGCCTGTACATCTTCCCATTCCCATCGCCGGCGTTGCTCGCAGTCTTGCAGCTTAATCTCCTGCATGGCAGTGATGAATTGGTAGGTCTTGTTGCTGTTTTCTGCCTGTTTTTCGAATAATTCATAATCCAGAATTTTTCTTTTTCCCAGAAACAAGGCAATCCATAAAGCATAAAGAACGCTCGCCAGCAGAAAGATGCAGAAAATGGTCAGATTATAACTGAATAATACACAGCCGAACACCACGAAACTGAGCAGTGAGAACGTAACGTTCAGCATTTGGGTGGTGAGGAACTTCTCTATCCTGTTATGGTCGTTCATGCGTTGCATCAGGTCACCCATCAGTTTGGTGTCGAAGAACGACATAGGGAGTTTAAGCAATTTGATGAAAAAGTCGGAAACCAATGAAATATTGATTCGCATACTGATATGCAGCAAAATCCATCGGCGGATAAAGTCGACCGAAGCGCGACTGATGGTCAGCACCAGTTGCCCCAACAGGATGAGGTAGATAAAGTTCAGATTTTGATGGACGATGCCCACATCTACAATCGCTTGCGTGAGAAATGGAAAGATAAGTTGCAGCAGACAGCCCACTAATGCCCCCAGTATGATTTGTCCGAAGTAGCGTCGGTATTGTCTGAGGTAACCCAGCAGGAAACGAAAAGAGCGTTTGTCTTTTGTTGTTTCTTCCTGCTGCTTATAAAAGGCAGGTGTAGGCTGTAAAAACATGGCTATTCCTTTTTCCTCTCCATTAGACCGGGTACTGAGCCAATGTTCTTTAAATTCCCTGTCGTCATAGGTTACAAGTCCTTTGCCGGGATCTGCAATGTAGCATATTTTACCTTTCTTTATCCGGTAGAGTACTACAAAATGATTTTGGTTCCAATGCAGGATACAGGGCAGGGGGGCTTTGTGTAATTGTTCTGTTGTTACCCGTCCGCACGTGGTGTGCAGTCCCAGTCGGGTTGCCGCTTCGCTGATGCCCAGCAGTGACACGCCTTCGTTGGTAGCAAAGCAGTAGCGGGAAAGAGTATCTTGTGAATACTCTTTCCCATGGTATTTGCATATCATTTGCAGGCAGGCAATGCCACACTGCATGGAATCGTGCTGGTGGTAAACATGGAATTTGCTCATAATGGTACGTTAATTTACTCCATATCTTGAAGTATCCACTTCTTTGGGAGTTCTATCTTTAAATCCGTTGAATTTGTAGGTAAAACTCAATGTGATATTGCGTTGATAGAAATTTTGGTTGAGGTTTTGATACTGTTTGTCAAATCTTACCTTTACTTTGGGATATAAGGATTCAAAAATGTCATTGCATTGCAGGCCGACTATTGCTTTATCTTTTGCAAAAGTATATCTCAAACCGGTGTTGATGCACCAGTTATCTTCCAAATCCCAGATTCCCTGTATGCTGGGAGTTCTGTAGAAAGCCATAAGATTCATGGTTATATTGGGCTTTTTTGATATGAAGATAGTGTTGTAAGCCATTAATGATCCGGTCCATTTGTTTCTGTTGTATGCAAGTTCAAACCATTCGTTGCTTTTATAACGTTCATTGTATACGTTTGCAATCAGGTTTGAGCTGACAATATTCCCGAAACTGATAGGTATGACTGCTGTAAAGTTCAGCAACGACGTATAGTCTATATTGAAAGTTTTATGCAGTAATTGCAGTTTTTCCGGCGATTGATAGCTTTGGTCTATGAAGAAATCTTCCACCTTATAGTAGGAGACTTGAAAAGTGTATTTATTCTTCAATACATAGGTCAAATTGGTATTGCCGGTTCGTGCCGGTTTTAGCAGAGGGTTGCCCATAGAGACGCTATATTCATCATTATAGGAAGTGTAATTCTGCCTTTGCCAGTAACTGGGATAGCTCCTGATGGAATTGTATGCCAACTGGAAGATGTGATCGTTTGCCGGGATAAAAGTAACTGTTATATTAGGCAACAAGGCATTTTTTCTGTAACTGTTTATTTTGTATAATTCACCGATGAGTGAACAATCTATCGACAGTTTTCCTTCATAGAAAGATTTTTGGGTACCGGCATAAATATTTCCTGTATGTTCTTCTGTAGCGAAGGCGCTTGTATAGCTGCCTTCATTGTCGTGCTGTTTATCTACATTACTTTGTTTGTTGTTGTTCTTTACATAGTTATAGCTGGCTCCATAGTTTAAAATCCAATTGTTTTTCAAGTTATGGCTCATGTCGGCATACGCTTTCACGCGGTCTATATTCTGTTTTCGCTGATAGGTGAATGCATCTATGGAGTGGTGGTCTTTTATATACTTCATGTTTTGCGTGTTGTCGTCTGTATAGTTAGTGTATTCTACAGAAATGTTCCCCCATTTGTGTTTGTAGTACAGGCTGGCATTGTGCAAGTAGTCTTTTCCTTTGTTTAGGGAGTTTGCATCCGAAAACAGGTTGTTCACGCTATATGCATCTGATTTGTTCCGGGGGGCATATAGTCCGTTGTATGACAGTTCCAGTGATTGGGTATCATCTAAGTTATACGCTATGTTTGTGTATACGTTATGTTTGTTGCTAGTTGATTTGGTGTGATTTTCCGAATCGATGTCATAGATGTCGTTTCCCAATGTATGTTTTGCTGTAGTTGTGCTTTTACTTATTTGTTTGTTGTCAGCAATTGAATACATTAGGTCGAACGACCATTTGGGGCTAGTCAGAAACAAACTTCCCACACCGCTGAAAGAATTTTCATGCTGGTTGATCCATGTAGCCTGTACCTGTCCATTCATGGTGTATCTGTTTTCTTTTTTCAGTACCACATTGATAACGGCACCTTTAATGTGTAGTTGTGGAGGAGCATTGTAGATAACTTCCACTTTCTCCACTTTTTCGGCCGGCAATGTTTTTAAATATTCAATGAGTTGTTCGGTACTCAGGCTGGAGACTTTGCCGGATATTAATATGGTAGTGCCGTTCGCTCCTGCTAAGTTGAGGCTGTTTCCATCTGTGCTGCTGATACTGGGCAGTTCTTTCAGTAGTTCGTGAGCATTAGCGATTATTTTATTTTGTTTTACTGACTGCAAATCGTAGGTTAATCTATTGTTAATCATCCGAATAACCGGCCGTTCTGCCTTTACGATTACTTCGTCCAGTTTACTGTCTGATTCCTTTAAAATTATATTTCCTATTTGTTCTTTAGATGAGTTCAAGCACATAGCTTCGTATGCCAGATGTTGGAACATCAACCGATAGGGCTTTTCCGTCATCGGAAGAGTGAACCGCCCTTCCTTGTCCGTTATGGTTCCGGCTATAAAGGTTGAGTCCTGCTTTTGCAGAATGATGGCAACACCTTCTATGGCAACACTGTCTTTGTTTATTACCTGTCCGACAATATTACTTGTTTGTGCGTGGCTTTGTGTGATATACACCAGTGCCAGTAAAATGTATAGGTACCTCATTGTTTATTTATAAATTAGATTTGTTTGAATACTCGGGGCATATTGGCAGCGAGGGTCAGGATAATCCCAATTCTTTTCTCCATACGCTTTTATAACTTTTACTAGGCATCGTCTGTGGTTCTTTCTACAAAACTCAAAAATGTGACATTTTGTGCAGGCACTATTTTCCCGAAACTGAGTTTGTCCCATTTCAAATAAGGCTTTAGCTCTCGGCGATTGCCAAATTTCTGCTAATGTCTGTTCTTTTAAGTCTCCTAAAATGAATTGAGGATGCCAATATAGTTGTTCGCAAAGTGTTACTTTTCCGTCGGGCAATACGAATAATCGATTTTCTAGAATTCCGCATGACCCTCCTTTAAAGCATTGGTCGTTAGGCTTTCCTTTTTTATAAATTTCTTCTATGGCTTCATCGCTTACATAGATAGTACATCCTTTATCAGGTATTAGCTCCGATTTAATGAAGGAGCAAATTTCAGTTAAATCTTTTTTAGTGGCTTGTATTTCTGAAAATGTTTGTGGAGTATAGATTGATACTTCGGGCACTCTGACTTCCCAATAAACAAGGTTTTTAATTTGTTTGATGTAGTTGTATAATTCTGTTATATCACTTTTATTTGAATTATGTTTGGTTAAAATGGTATCTATTTGAATCTTGAATCCGTACTTTTGTAGAATGTCAATTCCATCTTTAATACTTTTAAGATACCCTTTCTTGCATTCGATCAGGTCAATAAGTTTATCTTCGTCTAAAATGTCTAGAGAAATCTGTATGACATTATTGTATCCTGTTTTATATAACTTCTCTGCGATACTGACATTAATAGGAACCTTAGTTGATATATAGCTAGGAGTTAAGCCTGAATCTACTAACTTGTGAAGGATAATGTCCCAATCTTTTTTGCAAAATACTTCTCCGCCTATAATATCTATATATGACATTTTAAGTTGTTTGGCTTCTTCGATAAGAGCTAATATCTTTTCGGTATCCAGTTCTATGCATTTGGTTTTCTTGTCTGCGTAGCAATATTTACAGTTTGTAACGCACTTGTTAGTAAGCATAAATAACAAAGATTGTGGTGAGCGATGCATTCTATCCGGTGTCAGGTCTACATTGCTGCATTGAAGGTCGCTTATGCTAAAATCATAATGCATATCTTCTGCTTCTATTTGGGAAAGAGGTATGAGTGTATTTTTAGGGAAAATAACTTTATTGGAATCTGTAACAGTAAAGCAATATCCGGAGTTGTTTATATATGGAAGAATCATATCATAAACTGCATTAGGAGATAAATGAAAATGTTTTGCTATTTCATCTATGTGTGTTGTCAACGTTTTATTGTCGGTGAAGAGAGATAATATCATGGCCTGAAACGGATGTATGTATCCTATCCATTCAATGGAAGCATTGTATTTTACTTGCTTGTTGGAATACATAACAACTCTGTCAATATCATTCTTAAAATGATAGTCAGGGTTTAAAATATATATATTATTGATATCTATCATATTTTGTGTTTAAATAGAGTGAATGAAGATGCCACAAATATACTTGTGTCTCAAATATATTGTGACATCTTTCTTTTACATTGTTAGAGCTTTAACGTCTGGGCTCTACAGGTGTAGTTGGAGTTGGATTTGGCTTCGGCGCAACAACCGTACCAGAACCTGCTACAGTGCAGTTACCAGAACCTGCTACATTACATTTAACTGCTGCAGCAAAGAAACAAATAGCTCTTGCTTCTGCTCCTCCTTTTACATCCATCATTTCTTGTATATCCAATGAATCGGGGATGTTTTCCAGTGTCGTAATAGATTTCATCTTATACGTTTTTGGTATAAACCTACTCTATAAACTTTTCGGTATCCGTTCCTGCTGATTATACAGATTAGGTTCTGTACTTATTTAATTTACCGGTAATAAAATAGTCATTTTATTTTAGATTGGATATTGTAACTCCAATCATTGTCATCCGTAGGGGGATCATCTTCAATCCATATCCATTGGTTTTCTTGAAAGATCCATCCACCCCCCTTTATTGACTCTATCGCTTCTGCCGTAAGTTTTTCTAAGTTTATTGTTTCCATTAGTGTTTTTTTTGTACTTTGCAAAGGTAAGTCGTTTTAATTGGAGCGTTTATAATAAAAACATAATCATTTTATAATCTTTTTGACCAGAAACGATTATCTTTACAACCTAAAACTGATTATAAGATGAAGAAATATTATTATATCACACTTATTGCTATGGTTGCAACAGTCTGTCTGCAAATTAGTTATATGTTTAGTTTATATAATCAAGATGTGAGTGAAGATATAATTAATATAGGTGAGGTTACAAAAAAAATAATAGAGGATGAAAAATGGATTCGGAGCGACTTACGATCGGGGCGGCCGATACAAACGAAACCTGTGTTTAAAGTGAAATTATTGTCGGACATGACTCCGCAAGAGTTAGACAGTATTCGTAAATTACCGACTAATAAAGATACATTTAATTTGCCGGCAGCTAGAAAGATGGGGATAGGTACTACAACCGGAGAGATTGTATCTCAATTGGCGCAAGATTATTTATTAGCAGCTGGTTTTCCCTTGAATTTAAACACTTTGGACAGTCTTTGGCGTGCGTCAGACAGCATTGTCCGTCATCCTCATCAATTCCTTCTTTATGATAAAGACACCGTAATGATTTCTTCTGTTGGAGACTTGGAAAGCCATACGCCTGATTATGTATCTCAGCTTCATCCTATTGGCACAAAAGGCTTGCAATATCTTCAGATAAAGGCAGATATTCCTATGTCTCATTTTCTAAGGCATCAGCTTTGGACGCTGGCTCTTTCTGCCTGCATGATGCTGCTGGTGTTGCTTTGTCTGTTTTTCCAGCTGACAGCCATTCGCCGGAAGGAAGCATTGCTTCGCAAGAGGGAGATGACCATCAATGGCACTATTCATGATTTGAAGTCTCCATTGAACAGTGTTATTACGATGATGGGGTGGTTGAAACAGACAGCACCCGACAAAGAGACCAAGGAGATGCTTGAAACGAGTAAAGCGGGTGTTAGGCGTTTGATTTCCAATATAGAAGCCTTATTAATGACCGCACGCATGGACCGCCGGCAGGTGGTATTGAATAAAAGCCTGATCGATGTTCCGGAAATGGCAGAGGGAGTGAAGAAGGAGTTGTCCTGCCTCTATCCGGGCAAGTCCCATACCATCTGCATCATTAATGAGCTTCCTGCGGGTTTGCAGGTAATGGCCGACGGTATGTATATAGAGAACGTGATTCGTAACCTGATGGAGAATGCCTTGAAATATTCGGATGCAGGAGTGATGATAGAGGTCTCGCTCTCCATTGTGAATGAGCGGTTGCGTGTATCTGTCAAAGACAATGGTTGGGGTATCGCCCCATGCCATCAGAAGAAATTGTTCACCCAGTTCTATCGGGTCCCCCGAAGCGAAGAGCAACAGCAGAAGGGTTACGGCATAGGATTGGCGCAATCCAAATATATTATAAATGAACATGGAGGGGAGATAATGGTGAAGAGTGCCGAAGGTGAAGGAAGCACTTTTACATTCATGATTCCATGTCGTTGATTGAAAGGAGAAAAGACGGATGGAGAAGACAAAAGTTTTGTTTGTAGACGATGACATCGCATTGGGTCAAGTGGTGATTTTGGCATTAAGGGCTTCGGGCTATGCTGCGGAGTATTGCACTACGCTGGTAGGGATTCAGGGTGTGGTTCAGGAAATGCAGCCGGACATAATGGTGCTGGATGTAGAGATAGGAGAGAAGAATGGAATAGATGCCGTTGCGGAACTCAAGCTGACGGCTCCCGATACACCGATTTTGTTTGTCTCTTCACACATAGCCGGTTCGGAAGTGGCAAGGGCGCTGGATGCAGGTGGCATCGCTTATCTGCGAAAGCCTTTCGAAATGGAGGAGTTGGTGGCTTACATACGCAGGCACACGCCATGTTTTCATCCGAAAGGACTATCCATCGGAATGTTCAATCTGAGAGCCGGAGACAGTATGTTGTTCAAAGGCGAGGAACCTGTGAGAAGGCTGACTGATTTTGAATATAAACTGTTGAAATTGTTGGCACAGAACATGAATCAAACTGTAAGTCGCGAACAAATAGTGCAGGAACTGTGGGAGGGTACTTCCGGCAGCGAGCAGAGTTTGAATAACTATGTGGCGAGACTGCGGAAATATCTGTCGGAAGACGAGAGCCTGTCCTTGGAAACTGTGCCAAGAACAGGATATATGCTTTCCATTTTAGGAACTCAGCCGCGCGTTTTATGAGATTGCCTCCAATACATTGACAATCTCTACCACATACATTTTGTGAAAGCCTCCGTGTGCTTCTCCATACCATCGGTCGATAATGCTTTGGTCGATAAAGTCTTCCGGCTTAATCATATCGGCATACAGTTTCTTGCACTCAAAGGTCAGCCGGGCCTGTTCAAAAGTAATACTTCCATTTTCGGTGAATAAGGGTTGAAGTCCTGTTGCTTTCACTTTATCTATGTCTCGCCCTGACTTAGAACCGCAAATTTTATGAACATCCTTATGCTCTTCGCCCAAGAAAGAGAGAGTGAGATAATCATTCTGCTCTATGAAATCGAACGTGTAGCGTTCGGGGCGGATAAAGATGAAGGCTACCGGCTTGTTCCATAAGAATCCGATGCCGCCCCAGTTGGCAGTCATTGTATTGAATTTATCTTTTGTACCGGCGGTTACCAGCATCCATTCTTTGCTGATTGTCTCAAACATGTTGTCTTTCAGCTCTTTTACTTCTATCTTTTTCATTGTCTTTATTTGTTTATGTGCACAAAGATATAAACAATAAAATGACTATGCGGTTAATATTTTGGTATTTATTGTAGTCTGGCATTCAAGTATCAGATTACTCCGTGGAAAGTATGGCGGTTGGCTCATGGCAAGATGCCGGCACGCTCAATGAAAGAAGCAAAGATGCTCCGAAAATTGAAAGAAGCAAAGATTATTGTAGATATTGTGTAGCTGCGGAAAGGATAAATAGTGTAAAACTTTTCCTTTCACTGTTTTAAAATCAGAGGTCGATTTGCTATCTTTGTCCGACATTTAAGAACTTTAAAAAGAAAGGATACAACAGTGGCAAACGATGTGGTTTTAACCCCGATGATGAAGCAGTTTTTTGAGTTGAAGGCAAAGCATCCCGATGCGATTATGCTTTTCAGGTGTGGAGATTTCTATGAAACCTATTCCGAAGATGCTGTTGTTGCTTCTGAAATACTGGGAATTACACTGACCAAGCGTGCCAACGGACAAGGTAAGAGTGTGGAAATGGCGGGCTTCCCGCATCACGCTTTGGATACTTATTTGCCGAAACTGATACGTGCCGGTAAGCGTGTGGCCATTTGCGACCAGTTGGAAGACCCGAAGCTGACAAAGAAGCTGGTGAAGAGGGGTATTACCGAATTGGTGACTCCGGGGGTTGCCATCAATGACAATGTGCTTTCGTATAAAGAAAATAACTTTTTGGCGGCAGTTCATTTCGGCAAGTCTGCGTGCGGTGTTGCTTTTTTGGATATTTCTACAGGTGAGTTTCTAACGGCGGAAGGACCGTTTGACTATGTGGATAAGCTGTTGAATAACTTTGCTCCCAAAGAAATTTTGTTTGAACGTGGAAAGCGGGGAATGTTCGAAGGTAACTTCGGCAATAAGTTCTTTACGTTTGAGCTGGAAGACTGGGTGTTTACCGAGACTTCTTCCCGCGAGAAGCTGCTGAAACATTTTGAAACGAAGAATTTGAAAGGCTTTGGTGTGGAGCATCTTAAGAACGGCATCATCGCTTCGGGTGCCATTCTGCAATATCTGGACATGACGCAACATTATCAAATCGGCCATATCACTTCGCTTTCGCGTATTGAGGAAGACCGCTATGTGCGCTTGGATAAATTCACAGTCCGAAGTCTGGAATTGCTGGGCAGTATGAATGATGGTGGTACGAGCCTGCTGGATGTTATCGACAAAACCATCAGTCCGATGGGAGCACGTCTGCTGAAACGCTGGGTGGTGTTTCCATTGAAGGATGAGAAGCCTATCAATGAACGTTTGGATGTGGTGGAGTATTTCTTCCGCGAACCGGATTTTAAAGAGTTCATAGAAGAGAAAATGCATCTCATCGGTGATTTGGAACGCATCGTGTCCAAGGCTGCCGTGGGACGTATCTCTCCGCGTGAGGTGGTTCAGCTGAAGGTGGCGCTGCAAGCCATCGAGCCTATCAGGAATGCTTGCCTGAATGCCGATAATGACAGTTTGCGGCGTATTGGTGAACAACTCAATCTCTGTCTTAATATACGCGAGAAAATAGCCAAAGAGATAAAGAATGATCCTCCGTTGCTGGTGAACAAGGGAGGTGTGATAGCCGATGGAGTCAGTGAAGAGCTGGACGAGTTGCGCCGCATTGCTTTCTCGGGGAAGGATTATTTGTTGCAGTTGCAGCAGCGTGAGAGTGACCAGACCGGCATCCCCAGCTTGAAGATTGCCTATAACAATGTATTCGGTTATTATATAGAGGTGCGTAATGCACATAAGGACAAAGTGCCTGCCGAGTGGATTCGCAAACAGACGTTGGTGAATGCAGAGCGTTATATCACACAGGAACTGAAGGAATACGAAGAAAAAATTCTGGGTGCGGAAGATAAGATTATGGTCCTCGAAACCAAGCTTTATAATGATTTGGTTCTTTCCCTTGCCGAATATATCCCTGCCATTCAGATAAATGCCAATCAGATAGCTCGTCTGGACTGTCTGCTTGCTTTTGCCAATGTTGCCGAAGCGAATAAGTACATCCGTCCGATAGTAGAGGACAGTGATGTGCTGGATATTAAGCAGGGACGCCATCCGGTGATAGAGAAACAGCTTCCGGTGGGAGAGAAGTACATTGCCAATGATGTGTATCTGGATACCGACAGTCAGCAGATTATCATTATCACGGGGCCTAATATGGCAGGTAAATCGGCTTTGCTTCGCCAAACGGCATTGATTACGCTGTTGGCGCAAATCGGGTGTTTTGTTCCTGCAGAGAGTGCCCGTATCGGTATGGTGGATAAGATATTCACCCGTGTGGGTGCCAGCGATAATATATCGGTGGGAGAGTCTACCTTTATGGTAGAAATGAATGAGGCAGCAGATATCCTGAACAACCTTTCTCCACGCAGTCTGGTGCTGTTTGACGAGTTGGGTCGGGGGACTTCCACTTACGATGGCATCTCTATTGCATGGGCGATTGTGGAGCACATCCATGAACATCCGCGTGCAAAGGCGCGTACGCTTTTTGCTACTCACTATCATGAGCTGAATGAAATGGAGAAATCCTTCAAACGCATTAAAAACTACAATGTATCGGTGAAGGAGGTCGATAATAAAGTCATCTTTCTGCGTAAGTTGGAGAGGGGAGGCAGTGAGCACTCTTTTGGTATCCATGTGGCGAAAATGGCCGGTATGCCGAAGAGTATCGTGAAACGTGCAAACGATATCCTACACCAATTGGAGACGGACAACCGTCAGCAGGGAATTGCCAAACCGACGGCGGAGATAGCTTCCGGCCGAGATGGGATGCAGCTCAGTTTCTTCCAACTGGACGACCCCGTACTGTGTCAGGTACGTGATGAGATTCTGAATTTGGATGTCAATAATCTGACTCCTCTTGAAGCTTTGAATAAACTGAATGATATCAAGAAAATAGTCGGAGGTGTGTCAAAGCGTTGATGATGCTGTCAAATCGTCAACGGTATATACTTTTGATACAACCTCTTTTTAAACCTCAATGCTTATGAAAAATTTTTTTATTCTATGCTGTCTGTGGATAGCATGTTGCGCGATTTCTGCACAAGAACCGTGTCCCCAAGTAATTCCCGCTCTTCAGCAATGGAAAGGTGGCAGTGGCAAACTGGCTCTTCCTGCCGAAGGTAATATTGTCGTCAACCCTGCTGATGAGGCTGTGCTTTTGTCTACCGCCGAGATATTGGCAGATGACTTGAGCATGATGATGGGGTGGAACTATTCCGTGAAAATCGGCAAACCGGGCAAAAATGATATTTATATGGCTTTGATGAAGCCGGACAAGGAGTTGGGTGATGAAGGCTATAAACTGTCGGTGAACCGGTATGCCGGGATTGAAGCGCCCACCCGAAAGGGAGTGTTCTGGGGAACCCGTACGCTGCTACAGATGCTTTATAAGCAGCAGGGAAAGATTTCGAAAGGAACGGCACGCGACTTCCCTTTATTTCCTAACCGTGGTTTTATGATTGATGCCGGTCGCAAGTTCTTTACATTGGACTATTTGAAGCAATATGTGAAGATACTTTCTTTCTATAAGATGAATGAGTTCCAGATTCATCTGAACGATAACGGCTTTCCTCAGTTCTTTGACAATGACTGGAACAAGACTTATGCTGCATTCCGTCTTGAAAGTGAACGTTTTCCCGGTCTGACCGCAAAAGACGGCTCGTATACCAAGAAAGAGTTTACCGATTTGCAACGGCTGGGTATGGAATATGGGGTGAATGTGATTCCTGAAATAGACATTCCTGCCCATTCATTGGCGTTCACTCACTATAACCCTGAAATAGGTAGCAAAGAGTATGGTATGGACCATTTAGATTTGTATAAGGAGGAAACCTATCATTTTGTAGATTCGTTGCTGGACGAGTATATCGGAGGAGAGAATCCCGTGTTTATAGGCCCTGATGTGCATATCGGTACGGATGAATACAATAAGAAAGAAGCCGAGCAGTATCGTTATTTCACTGACCGCTACTTGAAGTACATTGAGAAGTATGGTAAGACTCCGCGTATGTGGGGAGGCTTGAAATGGCTTCCCGGAAAGACTCCTGTAAAGGCAGAGGGAGTAACGGTAAATGCGTGGTCGTATGACTGGGTAGATCCGGAAGTATCTTTAAAAGATGGATATAAGCTTATCAATACTTGCGATACCTATCTGTATATTGTGCCCGGTGCGGGCTACTATCGCGAGTTTTTGGACCATCAATGGCTGTATGAGACATGGACTCCCTGGATGATAAACCGCAAGCAGACACTTCCCGAAGACACTCCGGGGGTATTGGGCGGAATGTTTGCCGTATGGAATGACCAGTGTGGCAACGGTATTTCGCAACAGGATGTGCATATCCGTGCTTTTCCGGCCGTTCAGGTGCTGACCGAAAGACTGTGGAAGGGAGACAACAAACAAGTGCCTTATAAAGCATTTGAGGCTCTTTGCAAAGAGATGCCCGAAGCGCCGGGCATTAACCTGTCGGGTAAAATTTCTCCCAATAAAGATGTTGCCCTGACGGTTCCCGGCAAGGAACTGCTCTTTACCGGTAAGGATACGGTTCAGACAGCTTTGCAGGAAGTGGGCTATCCCTATACGGTGGAATTCAAAATCTGTCCGGACGAAAAGACGAATATCAGCGGTGTGCTGTTTAAAGGCGCTCATGCCACGGTATATACAAACTGGGAGAATACGGGACGGATTGCCTTCTCTCGCGACGGTTACACATTTGTGTTTAATTCTTATCGTCTTCCGGCCAGCAGATGGTCTTCCATCCGCATCGAAGGAGATTACAAGGGCACTTCCCTATATGTGGACGGTAAATTGCAGGAGCGTCTGGAAGGCAGAACCATGCGGGTTTATAATCCCAAATATAAGTCGATGGATGAGATGCGCTATCAAGAAACCTTGGTCTTTCCTTTGCAGCAGATAGGAGATACGCTGAATGGATTTCAGGGGAAACTGAAAGATGTAAGTTGCAGGCAGGGAGAAATGTAATGTTTTTATGATCGTTATGACTGAGTATGAGAGCACGATTTAAATTATATTTATGCGGTATATTATTCCTTTTATGCTGCTGTGATGAATATAAGAAAGATTCAATATGTTTGCAAGACATAGAGGTTGAACAGTTATCTTTCAAATTATATCCCACTGACAGTTTATTAATATACCCTCGTGGCATAAATGTTTGGCGGAACTACCTGATTATAATGGAGCCCAAATTGAAGGACTCCATTTATTCCATTTGGGACCGTGATGATTTTGCTCATTTGTTTTCATGTGGCAGGAAAGGGAATGGCCCTAATGAGTTAATAAATCCGCGATATGATTATTACGCTTCTACCGATAGCAGCTTCTTTATCTTGGACTCTGATATAGAGCGAGAAGTTTGCTTTGAGGATAAAACGCTGGTAATAAAAAGGAATAATGATATCACTCTTCCTGATGCTATCAATCAATTAGTGAGATTGGGGGATGATTACTACATATTGGCAGGTTTGACAAACGGAAGCACCGGTGAACATATTATATATAAGAATGGCGGATATAGTTCTTTTGGAGAATTCCCCCGGAAATCAGAGAATGAAGAGAGGCGATTCTCTACTAATTATAAACTGACAGCCGGAGATGTTGCCCATGATTGTATATGTGATTTCTATCTTCATCAGAATTTGATACGCATTTATGACATAAAGGGTAATTTGTTGAAACATATACAGGTAATAGACAATGCTTGTGTTCCTTCGACTTCTGTTGAACTAAGGCCGGTGTTTCATGAATTAAAGTTTAATTCCAAATATATTGCCGTTTTGTATAATAATAAATATAGTACAGAAGAAATCTATTCGGATGAGAAGCTTATCCAGGAATTGCAACTTTGGAACTGGAAAGGCGAATTGAAGAAGCGCATCTGTTTTGATTTCCCTTTTGACATCTATGCTATATCGGAAGATGATATTCTTTATGCTGTTAATTCCGGCCGACCCGACTATATTTATACTTATGACCTTAAATGAAACCTGAGTGTTAGCAGACATGCACCCACACATACTGACGCACAGCCCTACACGTACGCATATATAGGCTTACACGTATTTACGTGCGAGCCCTTGCGTACGTACGTGTAAAACTGGCTCACCGGCAAAAATAAGAGGACAATTCTATGTTTTAAGGCTATGCCAAAGTCGAGGGAACAAAAAAACGTTTGTCAGGAGGGGGAGGAAACTAATCAAATCTTGTCCGAAAAGTGTCCCCATGTAATTTCTACTGCGCCAGAATCTTTCAATGCTAAAATCAAACTGTTCAGAGCTAAAGAAGTTCTTTCTTTTCCGCATTGCTAAGCTGTATGGTTGTTCCCACTAAAAATCTACTGACCCGTAGTCTCGCACGTGAGTACGTGTAAAAAAGCATTCTGCCGTCCGGCTTTTTCTAAAACGTAACTATATACTTTAAGCATCTATTGGTCCATTTCTATTGGATTGATTCATTTCGCGTTCATTATATCTTCACAGTCCATAAAAGCTATCTTTGTTTTCGTGTGCCTTGATATCAATGTTTGCTTTATAAATATTGCAGAGAGAATTATATTTCCTCGCACACCCTCATTTCCATTCCTTTATACACCACAACAATCTTGTGTAGCTGCGTGCTGCCCACGGCATTTTGCACCGTATCGGTATCTGCATACCGATTGGCTTGGGCAATACCCTCTTTCCGAAGTTCCTTCACACGGTCTTCGGGATCCTTGTACTTGGCATACTTCAATTCGATGATGTAGCTGTGTTGCATATCCGGATAGATATCCAGCAACGGGCACAGGAAAATGTCAGCATATCCGGCTTGTGTGTCGGCCTCGGAGATGGGACGGTAGAAGCGGTTTTGAGCTGTCATGGCAAGAGTGAAACCATGTACGAAAAACTCGCCTTTCTGCTTGTCGCGTTGCGAGGCATAACGCTTCAAACAGTCCGCTATATAGCCGAAGTAAGATTGCCATGCCCCGTCGTAGGCTAAAGCCGAAGCAAGCTCGTCTTTCTCATGGTTGCTGAAGCTGAGGTCGGCTTCATTGTACGTGTTCAGCAGATAGGTGTAGAGCTGCTCCTGCACCACCTGGTTGGGAATAGTAAGTTTGGTCTTTCCCTTATACATTCCGCTGATAGTAAGCATACCGAAATAATAGAGCAGACTCACGAAATTGTCGGAATCCACGATGTTGGCAGCCGGGAAGCTTTCTTTTAACTCGCCGGTAATGTAACCTTGGCTCACTAAGGTCTGTATGGCGGAGGCATCGTGCGCAAACTCCTTGTCCTTGCGGATGAGCATACGCAATTTTTCGTAATCGATGCGAATATTGCTTTCTATCATATTTCTCGGTACTCTGCCATTATTGTCTATATAGTTTTTGACAAAATAAAGCACCATATTGGAATTGTATAGCGTCGTTTCTCCATAGCACTCCTGTGCAAAGCAGTAGTTGTCATACCACGGTTTCATCAGTCCTATCAACTCATCGATGGTATGATTGAAAGAGATTTTGGTAGAATAATAAGCCAGCATTTCGCGTACCTCGGCTTCGGTGAACCCCATCATTTGGTTAAATTTCGATGAGAGAGAGTAGTTGGTACCGATGTTGAAGCCACTGGTCAGGTCGTCCATCGTCACGGGGCTTACACCGGTGATAAAGCAACGCTTGATACTGGAATAAGTCCCGGCTTTTACCTTGTTAAAAAAGGCGCGCAGATAACCTTCTTTGTGCGTCTCTTCGGTATATCGGCGCAGACTGTCGGCATCGGAGAGGATGGCATTCGTGAAGTGGTCATACTCATCAATGAAGAGATATATCTTTTGGCCTGCACGTTCGCATACCTGATAGAGAAAGTCCAACTGTTCAACAGCTCCCTTTGCCGCACACAAGCCTTCTAATGTATCTTGCGGCAGATATTCAGCGTATATTTTGCAGAAGTTTTCAAAAGTAATGCTACAATGCGCGTCCAGTCCGCTGCGGTAATTGTGCAATTCACCGGTAATGCCGGAAAAGTTGAGATACAGCACCAAGTAACTATTGCGGTCATCTGTGGGATGCTTCCCTATGTAGAGGTCGCCAAACAGGGCATCAAACTTGTCACGGGTACGCACATCATAATAGTGTTGCAGCATATTCAGTGTCAGACTCTTGCCGAAACGTCGTGGACGGATAAAGAAGAAATACCGGTCCGAACGTTCTATTAAAGGGATAAACGAAGTCTTGTCCACGTAATAATAGTTGTCAAGACGAATATCTTCGAAATTCATCATGCCGTATGGCAACAACTTCATGTCTGATGATACATATTCCATAATTCAGTTTATTTATGAGTCCACTTTGAACTAGTGTAAACAAAGATACGCTCTTTCCGCTGCTTTTACAAATAAATGTTCGTACTTTTTAGCCTCTATTTATTGAGCCAATTCTTTCAGTATCATTTCTATTTTTTGAAAGAGTTGCCCTATGTGCGCTCCATCTACAAAAGCATGGCTTACGGTGAAAGCAATGGGCATAACCAATCTTCCTTCGCGTGGCACTACTTTGCCGGCATTCATCAGCGGATAGTCCAGTGGATGGTCGGGAGCCATCTGCGTGTAGGTGAGCGAAGTGAAATAAAGCTGAGGCGTGGCGCTCAGTTGGATGATGTCAAAATCACCTTGCTCTGCAATCACTTTTTCGGCTCCATACGGGTCGCCGTCTTCGGGAATATGATGGACGATGTGGTATGCTTCGGCATAAAAACGCTCAAAATCCTCGTGGTAAGGGATGCGCACGGTGTAGAAAGTCTTGCCGGGGACGGCGATGGGTGAGATGATGTCCACCTGGTCATGATAGACTACTTGTCCGTTTTTGTCCGTGCGGAAACGGAATTCCTTCACCTCGTTGGCGGCCCGGAGTATGGCATAGAGATAATACAGGAAAAAAGAACGTCCGGAGGCTTTTGCCGCAGCAAGGGCCTCGCCGCACTCTACTTCGCTGGTAATGGATATCCATGAGTTGTGGAAAGTGCGGAAGAAATTGTAGTTGTCCCGACGTTTCCAGGTGTCAATGTCTATGATATGTTTCATTTGTTTTTAGCCGGCTTGAAAGAGTGATACATAAAATGTGCTCCGATAAGGATAAACGGAATGCTGAGCCATTGCCCCATATTGAGCATCATGCTGTCTTCGTATGCCTCTTGGCTGGCTTTGATGAACTCTACAAAGAAGCGGAAAACGAAGATGGTGGTGAGGCAGTAGCCGAAATAGAACCCCGGAAGGAGGGAGGTTTTGTATTTCTTGTATAAAGACAGTCCTATGACGAAGATGATGAGATAGGCTATGGCTTCATAGAGTTGTGCCGGATGGCGCGGTTCCATTCCTTCGCGGGGGAAAATGAACGCCCAGGGCACATTACTCAGTTTGCCGACTATCTCGCCATTCATCAAGTTGCCCAAACGGATAAAACAGGCGGCGATAGGGGTGGCAATGGCAATGTTGTCGAGTACCGAAAGGTAGTTTAATTTCATTTTGCGGGCATAAAACCAAAGGGAAAGTAGCAATCCGATGGTTCCTCCGTGGCTCGCTAAACCTTGATAGCCTGTCCATTTGATGCCTCCGTCTGTAAACTTGACGGGAAGAATCATTTCGAGAGGGTGGGAAAGCCAATAGCTCGGTTCATAAAACAGGCAATGCCCCAACCGTGCGCCTACAACGATACCCAGCAGGCAGTAAATAAAGAGGGAGTTAAATTTCTCATACGGAATCTTTTGGTCTTTATACAGTTTGGAGATGACCCAATAGGCCAGAATCAACCCTGTGACAAACAGGATGGAGTAGTAACGGATGGTGATGCCGAAGATGGAGAAAGCTTCTATCTCGGGATTCCACACGATATGGAGTAATTGATGCATAATCTTGGGGTTTATGAATGACAACTATTGAATTTCTTTTCTACTTTGCGATAAGTGGGCATGTTTACTTTCAGTTTCTCGCCCAGTTCAATCATATCGAACAGCATTCCCTGTATTTCCGATTCATGGCCTTTGGCAATGTCCTTTTGCATAGAGGCAGTGCTTTGGGGGTCTAGCTTATCAATGATTTTCAGGTTGTATTCTATCGGGTCTTCGGGGAATATGATGCCCATGCGACGTCCCATTTCGCTGCTTTCGCGAGACAGGCCGATGAAGGTGTCGCGTTCTTCGCCGGGATGCTGCAATGCGCCCATCGGGACATTGTGATAAGCTCCTGTGCATGCCATGGCGGAGATGAAAGACCATTTGATGAAGGTATCGCGGTTGATGTCTTCCGAAATGTTTGCCTTGATGCCTGCATCTCTCAGTGCATTAGCAACGGCTTCCAGTCGTTCGGGAGCTATTTCTTGTTCGGGGCGTGCTCCGAAAACAAGGCGGAATATTTTGCCCATTTGCGTGATTTCGCCTGTGCCGGACACGAAACCGACAATGTATATGCAACCGTCGAGTACCGTTACACGTGGAACAAGTCGGCCGATGCGGGGGCCGGTTCCGTAAACATTCAAGATGGGGATTACTAAGGTGTCTTGATGCGAGGCGCGTTCCAGAACATCCTGAATGGAGTTGATGGAATATCCTTTTACACAAACGAAAATGACATCTGCCTGTTCGTTATATTCTTCGGCTGTGCAGGCTTTTACGGGAAGATAATGTTCGCCTTTTAAATCCGACTTCAGGTGAAGTCCTTTTTCGCGGATGGCTTCCAGGTGTTTGCCACGGGCAATGCACGTTACGTCCTTTCCTGCTAAAGCAAGAAAACCGGCGATGCTACCTCCCACGCCGCCGGTTCCTATGATAAGAAATTTATTCATATTAATCGTTTGTTTTATACATTGAAGCGGAAGTGCATGATGTCGCCATCCTGTACCACATATTCCTTGCCTTCAATGCCCATCTTTCCGGCTTCCTTGACGGCCGCTTCCGAACCATATTGAATATAGTCTTCGTATTTGATGACTTCGGCACGGATAAAGCCTTTTTCAAAGTCGGTATGGATGACTCCGGCACATTGGGGAGCTTTCCAGCCTTTGCGGTAAGTCCATGCTTTTACTTCCATTTCTCCGGCTGTGATGAATGTTTCCAGATCCAACAGTTTGTAAGCTGCTTTAATCAAACGGTTGACACCCGATTCTTCCAAACCTGCTTCCTGAAGGAACATCTGACGGTCTTCGTATGTTTCCAGTTCTGCAATGTCGGCTTCTGTTTTGGCAGCTACCACTAGGATTTCCGCGTTCTCTTCTTTGACGGCCTCGCGCACCATTTCAACATATTTGTTACCGTTGACTGCGCTTGCTTCGTCCACATTGCACACATACATCACCGGCTTGGAAGTCAGCAGGAACAATTCTTTGGCAATTTTTTGTTCGTCTTTGCTTTCAAATTGTACGGTGCGGGCAGACTTGCCCTGCTCCAATGCTTCTTTGTATCTGACAAGCACTTCGTATGTTTGTTTAGCCGCCTTGTCACCTCCGGTCTGTGCCTGTTTCTGCACTTTTTGGATACGGCTTTCAATGGTTTCCAAATCTTTCAGCTGAAGTTCGGTATCGATGATTTCTTTATCGCGTACAGGATCTACACTTCCGTCCACGTGAGTTACATTCTCATCGTCAAAGCAGCGGAGTACGTGTAAGATAGCGTCTGTCTCACGAATATTGGCTAAGAATTTGTTTCCTAACCCTTCGCCTTTGCTGGCGCCTTTCACCAGACCGGCAATATCCACAATTTCGACAGTGGTAGGAACGATGCGTCCCGGATGAACCAGCTCGGCAAGCTTGGTCAAACGTTCATCGGGAACAGTGATTACGCCGACATTTGGTTCGATTGTACAAAAAGGGAAGTTGGCTGCTTGAGCCTTTGCATTTGATAAGCAATTAAAAAGTGTCGACTTTCCTACGTTCGGAAGGCCGACAATGCCACATTGTAATGCCATAATATTATATTATTTTTCTTATTATCAATTAGTTATGTATTACTGTAAAATAGACGAGTAACAAAATGGTAACAATATAAAGTTAAAAAAGAATAATTGCTCCTTCTACCTCGTTTTGGTGTGCAAAGATAATCAATTTTGGGCTAATGTGGTTATCTTCTTATACTTTCTCTTTTGTCTATTATTAGTTTTTAAGCGGAATCGTTATCTTTGCTCATATTAATGAAACAGAGAACATTATGGAAAATACAGAGTTTAAAGCTAAATTTGACAATATACAAAGGTTATTTGACCGTTGCATTAGCCATGCCTATGAAACTTTAGAAAGAAACATTTATATGAAATCCCAATACCTGAATACGGAACAGGTGGAAGAATTGGAGGGGAAAGAGTATATTCATAATGCTGATGAATTAGCGAGCTTATACATGAGTTATTCTGTACTAAGTGAGATGCAGCGTTGTTATTTCATACATGACTTCTTTTGGGAAAGCGGTTTTTATGAAGCCCTGAAGCCTGATGAAAAAAGAAAGTATCTTTTATTTTCCCCTCTTTCATTTGATTATTCCCGATATGAACAAAATAATTCAGTTTATGATGAAGAACTGCCTTATTTTTCTGTAGTTGTTAAAGCCGTTGTGTTGGAAAGATATTTGGCATACTTGCGAAAAAAGAAAGAGGACAGAACGCAGACGGAAATACAACCGCAGCTGGAACAGGAAGTGCAGAAGCAGATAACAAACACTGAGTTTTCGATAAAAGCTGTACCCCCTATTGCTGAAACAGAAAATCCTTTTGATTCAATTCTTAATGATAGACAGATTGAATTAATTGCGGATTGCATCAATGAGGTTAAGATATTCAATGCCTCTGTGACTGTTGATGATTTGAAAGCGATACTTTCCTGTAAGCCTAATACAATATTAAGGTCAAACAATAATAGATATGTCGCTTTTCTTTTTTCAGAATTAAGTAACAGGTCTTTGATTACCGCTAATTGGCAATCGGTCATTGCTAATAATAAACTGTTTCTTTCCAAAGACAAAAGTAGGGATAAATACCTCAATCAAGGGGATTTAGCCACAGCAACCAATTATGTGAAAGGCATCTCCCATGAGAAAGGATTTGCAACCATATACAACTATATCAAACAACTGAAAAGACTTTAAGAATAGGTTAAGACCTCAAACATAGCTTAATCCACTATCAAGCTAATCCTCAATACCTTTGCTCTCGTTAACGAAAAGAAAACGAGGGTGCGCACCTTCATATTGTTTCACTAAATCCCAAAAAGCAATATGGATAAGACATTAGAGATGCGAGTTGAGGAACTCGAACAGATGCTGTTTTTAACTAAGAATGTGCTTAGCTTTGATGAAGCGAGCAAATTTCTTAACCTTTCTAAAAGTTACCTGTACAAACTGACTTCGGGTAACTTGATACCTCACTATAAACCACAGGGCAAAATGCTTTACTTTGAAAAGGTGGAGTTGGAGGCGTGGTTGCGCCAAAATCCTATCAAGACACAGGCGCAAATAGAACAGGAAGCGCAGAAGTATATCCTCAATAACCGTCCTTTAAAGAAGTAAAGCTATGGAAGAAAAGAAAGTGACGGAGAAGAAGAAAGAGGATGCTATGACAAGAGAAGATTTTGCAGTCCTTTGGAAAACTATTCATTTGAAGATTACCGATACTTACGATGTGCCGCCCGAAATCCTTTGGGTGAATGGTTCAACTATTGGCACACTGGGAAATTTTAGCGCATCCACAGGTAAAGCCAAAAGTAAAAAGACGTTCAATATTTCTGCTATTGTGGCAGCAGCATTGAAGAATGATGAAGTGTTGCAATATTCAGCGTTCCTGCCCGAAAACAAGCGTAAAATTCTATATGTGGACACAGAGCAGAGCAAATACCACTGCCATAAGGTGATGGAACGCATCATGCGTTTGGCTGGTCTTCCTACCGATAAAGATAGAGAGGATTTTATATTTGTCGTGTTGAGGGAATGCACACCCGACAAGCGAAAGCAGATAATAGGCTATATGCTTGCTAATATGGAGGGAATTGGTCTTGTCATTATAGACGGCATCCGTGATTTGATGTACGACATCAACAGCCCCAGCGAATCATCCGACCTCATCAATCTTTTAATGCGATGGTCAAGTGAGTATAATTTGCATATTCACACAGTATTACATTTGAATAAAGGGGATGATAATACACGTGGGCATATTGGAACGGAACTTAACAACAAGGCTGAAACCGTTTTACAGATAACCAAAAGCACGCAGGATGTGGATATTAGCGAAGTAAAGGCGATGCACATTCGAGACAAGGACTTTGAACCGTTTGCATTTCGCATCAATGAAACTGCATTGCCCGAAGTTGTGAAAGACTATGTTTTTGAGCAACCCAAGCAGAACCGCAACTTTCCGCTTACGGAACTTACGGAGCAACAGCACCGTGAAGCGTTGGAAAACGGATTTGGAAAGGATGTAGTACAAGGCTATCCCAATGTTATCGCAGCCTTGAAAAAAGGTTACGCAAGTATCGGTTTTGAACGTGGGCGCAATATTCTCGTGGACTTGAACAAATTCCTTGTAAACAAGCGCATGATAATAAAAGAGGGGAAAGGCTACAAGTTCAATTCTGATTTCCACTACTAAAAGCAAGGTTGGTTTAGTCCGTGTGGTATATATAGAAGAAATGGACTTCTTTTCATTGTACGATTAAGTACAAGATAAGTTTAGTACAGTTTGGGTGTATATATAGCGGACTAAACGGAACTGATTCAATTATTCATTCACCAATACATTCAGATTATGACAATCGAAGAATCCAAAAATATAAAGTTGACAGACTATCTGCACAGTTTAGGCTATAACCCGATAAAGCAACAGGGCAATAGTCTTTGGTACAAATCACCCTTGAGAGAGGAACAAGAGCCTTCTTTCAAAGTGAATACAGACCGCAATTTGTGGTATGACTTTGGAACAGGAAAAGGCGGCAACATCCTTGCATTGGCACAGGAGCTTTACGCATCCGACAGTTTACCCTACCTTTTAGACCGTATAGCGGAGCAAAGCCCCTCTATCCGTCCCGTTTCTTTTTCCTTTCGCCAGCAGTCATCAACGCAACCGAGTTTCCAACATTTGGAAACAGTACCGCTTTCCTCTCCTGCCTTGTTTGCATACTTGCAGGATAGAGGCATAAATACAGCACTTGCGAAAAAAGAATGTATGGAAGTCCGTTTCTCGCTTAACGGTAAATGGAACTTTGCCATCGGCTTCCCTAACGCATCGGGAGGTTACGAGGTACGCAATAAATATTTTAAGGGCTGCATAGCTCCTAAAGACATCACCCATATACGTCAGGCTGGAGAACCTAAAGAAACCTGCTATGTGTTCGAGGGGTTTATGGACTATCTTTCTTTTCTGACCTTGCGACAGAAAAATTGTCCTGATTATCCCGACTTTGACAAGCAGGACTATCTTATTCTGAACTCTGTTTCCAATCTTTCCAAAGCCTTGTACCCGTTGGGGAATTATGAGAAAATACATTGTTTTTTCGACAATGATACGGCAGGGATAAGAGCAGTACAGGAACTTTATAAAGAGTACAGTTTCCGTGTCCGTGATTCCTCACGCATTTATAGTGGCTATAAAGATTTGAATGATTATTTGTGTGGGAAACGGTTGATGCAGTCGGCAGACTTGACACAGCAGACCAAGCAATCACAGACGGTCAAACAAACCGACAGGCAGGAACAACAACCAGCCAAAAAGAAAAGCAGAGGGTTCAGAATGTAGTTACCGCACGCTTTCCACAGGCTTTTGAGTAAGTAAAAGCCATAGCTCAATAGGGCGTTTTCTTCACGCAGTGCAAGCACCGCTAAAAACGCCCTATCGAGCAAAGGGGCATCGCCCCTTTTGAAACCCCGTGAGCCATGCGGCGAATGTGTAAGGCAAACGGAATTGTCTAACGAAAAACAGATTACAACATGGGATATTTCACCCTTGATTTCAAGAAAGCAAAGGGAGCATCTGACGCTCGTATGTCCGACCATATCGAGCGCAGAGTGATAGCTCCGAATGTGGATCCTACACGTACACATCTTAATCGGGAACTGGTGGAACTTCCCGAAGGTGTGACGGTACGTGATGAAGCGATAGCGCATCGCATCAAGTCGGCAGGCATCAAACGGAAGATTACACCCGACCAAGTAAGGGCTATCCGTGTTATGATGTCGGGAACACACGAGGATATGATGAAGATACAGCAAGATGGGCGTATGGACGAATGGTGCAACGACAGTATGGAATGGTTGCACAAGACTTTCGGACGGGAGAATACCGTTTCTGCAGTTCTGCATATGGACGAAACCACACCTCACATACATGCTACCATCGTACCGATAGTAACAGGAGAGCGCAGGAAAGCAAAACAGAAGCAAACGGAGGGTAAGCGTTCCTACCGAAAGAAAACGGATGCAGTCCGGCTATGTGCTGATGATGTATTGAACCGTGACAAGTTGATAGGCTACCATGACGACTACGCCAAAATCATGGATAAATACGGTTTGCAACGTGGCGTGCGTGGTTCGGAAGCAAGGCACGTCACCACAGCCCAGTATTACCGTGATTTGAAGCGGCAGGCGGGCGAACTGGAAACGGGCGTGCAACAACTCCAAGAGGAAAGGGAGGAAGCGGAGAAGCGGTTAAAACAGGTTAAGAAAGAAATAGGAACGCAGAAACTTGAAGCGGTCAAGACCGAAGCAAAAGCCGCTCTTATTGCAAAGGTGGGTTCTCTTTTGGGTAGTGGGGAAATCAAGGAGCTTAAACAGGAGAACAGGCAACTGTATGAAGAAGTTACCAGCCGTGACGAGAGCATAGAAAGGCTGCAAACCATGATGCGGGAACAGCAGAAACAACACCGTAAGGAATTGACAGAAGTACAGGCGAAGCACATTGAAATACTGAACGAGAGGGACAAGGAAATTTCACGTCTTAACCGTATCATTGAGAAGGCGTGCAAATGGTTTCCATACTTCATGGAGTTACTCCGCATTGAAAAGCTATGCCGCCTTGTCGGTTTCAATCAGGAATTGACAAACAAACTTGTAAAAGGCGAGCCGATTGTGTGCAGTGGAAATTTGTACTCGGAGGAATATAGACGAAAATTTGCAACGGAAAAGACCGGTTTCCAAGTAGTTAAGAATCCGACAGATAATACGAAGTTGGTTCTAAGCATTAACAGACAACCGATTTCCGAATGGTTCAAAGAGCAGTTTAACAAACAACATCAGAACATACAGTCAAAACAGGAACAGAAAAGGAGTAAAGGATTTAAATTGTAAATTCTTTATTTAGCTAAAATATACAAAAGGTAAATCTAATATAATTCACGATTTGATTTTTTGTATATTTATAGAATAGATTTACTGATTAGGTTTAGTCTATTCCTTTGTCTATATGTTCAAAACAAACTAAACTCATTTGTATGAACAGCAGCAAAATAGGTGCTGGCGAAAAGAGAAATGTTTTTCTGTTTTTCGCCAGTTTATGTTATTATTTGTACCAACCTGATAATTGTAAATAACACCTGTTTTCAACTTCAACATCATTTGGTGACCACCATCGTGCAAGAGAAACACGTAATAATGTTCCTTTGGGAATTATGTCTTCTGTAGGTTGTAGCCCTACATATTTAATTTGTATCTCAGAACTCCAAGGATCATCGGTTTGATATTTATACCGAACTTTTCCTTTAGAATCTATACTTTTTATTAGGTCTTTATCGGCAATCCAAAAAGAAACACTGTTTTGTGGAATTTTTGAAGAATTTATGTATCCACTTCCATTAGTTGTAAATTTTAGAGCCTTATCAAATAAATTATCAATATTACCTCTGCATATATTGACATTTCTTTTTGTTATAAAGTCAATCATGCTTATGTCATCTTTAAGTCGTCCTACATATTTAGAACTTTGTACTAAAATGTCTTCGATATGGGGTGGGGTCGGATTTTGTTTTTCTATGAATGTAATATCATAAGCCTCGTTGATTTTAAATGGACAATCGTCAGATTGATTGTGACCATTATTATCAAGCAATCGTACAAATCTTCCATCAAAAGTTATGCCTCCAACGCATACTCCTGTATTCATGTGTGTTTTTGATACTATTAGAACTTTCATTTTATAGGTGTTTAATGAAATTATTGTATTTAAGGTGTAAAGCTTTTGCTACTATGGAACGATGACATGCTTCAGGATGTTCTTCAACGCAGAATAGAGCTATTTTCTGAGAATTGTTTTCTTTTAATGTATGTATTAATTTGTCAAAATCAAACTGTGATAATATTTTATTCTTATACTCAATTTCAAATACTTTTCCGATTTCTATCCGAGCAGATTTCGATATTCCATTCTTCTTATCTATTTCTTTTTGTAGCTCTCGAATTTCAGTAGTTGGAGATAATTGGCTTATATATAAATATTTAATTCCATATTCTTTTAATTTGTTTTGTAAATAGGTACTATTTACATATGCGTATTTTTTACCTCTAACTCCTCTCCGTTGTCGAATATCGCAAAATGTATCTATTCCATTTTCTTTTAGCTTTGTAAAGAAAGATTGTTCTGTGGAGCCATATACCCCAATTGTGTAGAATTCCATATTTTATTAGATGTATTTTTTTCTTGATGTGAAATGTTCTTCGCCAAATATGGTATTAAGACCATCGCCATTAGTTAGTTCGAAAATTACTTGGTTTTGTGTTTTCTCTTTCTCAATACCAATGATATGTCTTAATTCAATTCCCATTTTTTGTAGTTCAACTCCAATGAGTTTTGCTCTATGGCATTCTTTGGGATTGCTTTCACTGCATAAAATGCAAACATTAAATCCTTTACTATTTGCATTTTGTAATCTTTTTAATCCTTCGATGAAGAACTCTCTGTTTTTTAGCTTGTTATAATCGACTTTACCATCAGTATAACACGTTCTATCTAAAGGTAATCCCCCTAATAAATCTCCCATATATCCATACTTAATGTGGTATTCTTCTACAGAGTATTTGAGGAAGCCTTGGTTAAAATGAGTATAAAATTTAGAATATGGTTTAGAGCGTATATCAACAAGAAACTCAATATCGAAACTTTGTAGTTCCAATATAAGCTCTTTGATATCTTTGCTTCCATGTCCTATGGAAAATATGTGACTTAATTGTTCCATATATTCTTTTTGAATAGATTCTATACTATTACAAAAGTAACAAAATCTTTTTTATGTGGTTCTAATTTTACTTTTTTTATTTTGATTGTTAGCTAATCTGTGAAGTTGGGTATCAGGTCAATAGCTTTCTTCTTGCTTTCATCCACAATCTTAGCATATATTTGCGTAACTTGAATATTTGTATGCCCAAGTAATTTTGATACAGTATATAAATCTGCTCCAAGTGTAATCATCATGGTTGCATGGGTATGTCTTGATACATGGAATGTAAGATGTTTGTCTATTCCTGCACTTTCTGCCCATTTGGGCAATATTTCGTTTGTTCTGCCCAATGATATTAAATCAGCGAAAACTTTGTCTGTGGACTTTGCATTGCCTTTAGGAGGCAGTTGCTTTACAGCTTCACCACTTAGTGGTATTGAAATTGCTATTTTAGTTTTTTGCTGTACCATATTGAGGGTATATTTTCCTTCATTATCTTCCTTTAAGTCACCCCATGTTAAGGCGGCTACATCGCAATGGCGAATACCACAAAAACAGCAGAAGAGGAAAGCTCGTTTTACCGTGTTATTGCGGAAATCTGTTTTTATCAAAATTTTCAATTCGTCTATGGTGAGAAATTCTCGCTTGGCTTGTACTTGCTTTGGCTTATCTTCCAATTTTATTTTATCCATAGGATTAGCAGGTAAAATATCTTCTGTTACAGCATAATTGATGCAATAACGAAGCATCTTGTAGTAGTGGGCACGTGTATTTGGGCTTACATATTTTTCTTTCTTACAATGTTGCTGTTTAGCTGTTTTTAGATATTCGACAAAACCAATAATGTATTCCTTATCAAGTTGTTTAAATGTAACTCCTGTCTTATCGTATCGCTTCAAATGATGGATAAGGGTATTAGAGGTGACCTTTCTGCCTGTCTTTTCTACATCTTTATCAGCTATGTACTGGATATAGTCAATCAACTTGATGTTTGACTTATTTTTACTGTTGCTGAAGCCATAGCGGTTATTTTGTATCTCAACGATTTTTTGCGCTTTGATGGCATTTGCCAATTTCATGGTTTCTGCATTACGGTTCTTGGTTGCACGGTCTTTTTCTGGAACAAGATAGAGTTTTAGAAATTCATAGTTTCTTTTTCCATCTACATAGATGTCCAAGTAAATAGATTCATTTCCATTGTTCAGTTTCTTGGTTCTGATACGGATTGGCTCTTTTATTTTCACTTCTTTGCTCATGGTTAATTCTTGTTTGATACAGTAGCAAAGATAGAAAATATTTTTGTTTTTGAGTAACAAACGAGTAACAGAAGTAACAAAAAACAAGGGTAAGGAAGGGAAAAATGAAGTAACAATAGAAAATGACAAATGAATGTAATATATTGATATATAGTGTATTTATATTCTTTTGTTACTCTTTTATTATTTTGAATATGGCATTACCATTATTCCACATTGTAAAGCCATTATCTATCTGTTTTTTTGATTATTATCCATTAATTTGCCTGCAAAGATAACCATTCTTTTTTTATCGTGCTTCATATTAAAGATAGAATTGGCTTGGAGCTACGAAAAAAGGCAGTCATCGCGACTGCCTTTTTGTTTAAAATTTTATGAAAAGTGTTAGATTGTTAGTTAAATGAACATTTTATTTATCCATAGTTACGGTCATTTCAGGTACTAGTATATATTCTTTCTTCTTAGAATTCCATTTATAATATTCGGTAGTAATGCTCTTATTTCCGTGAATATAACGGATGCAGAGGTTGTTTTCCCAACAGTTTTTGTTGCTGTTCCATTTTTGACTTTCATCTTCGGTACGTTGTTGGTTTGTATCGTACTTATAATTGTGCTTCATATAATTGGTCAGCATATTACCGTCCATCTTGAAAACAGTTTCCGAAATGATTACTCCGTTTACTTCTTCAGTGTTGTGAACCAGGTTGTCACCCGGCTTTGCTGCGGAAATTGTAAGGCTGGCAATAAACAACATTACTACAGAGAGCATTCCTTTCAAAAAAATAATTTTCTTCATGATATCAGTATATTAGATTGTTACTTTCATATTGTTTTCAAAAGCGGTGCAAATGTACGAAAAGAAATTGAATTACCTAACAAAACTGCAATAAAAAGATGATATTTTTGCAATATGTCACTAAATAAACAAATATTAAGAATTAGACACTTTTAATATGTAACAGAATGTATTTAAAGAGAGAGAAAGGAGTTTATGTATTTATCTTGAATAACAGAGGAATAGTGGGTGAATGGCGGTTGTTTATCTTTGGATTGGCAGACCGGAGATTCTTTAGGGAAAGAGGATAAATAGATTTTTGAGTATACAATCAGAATAGGCAGATAAAGGAAGGAGACCAACTGCAGGTCTCCTTTAATATATTTATATATAGTGTGTTAGTGATTATATGTTCTTTTTAATGTGCTTCCAACCAATTGTTTCCCCAGCCACAGTCTGCTTTTAGAGGCACTTGCATCGGATAGGCTTTTTCCATTTCTTCCATTACGATTTGCTGTACTTTTTCCTTCTCTTCGGGCACAACACTGAAGTTTAATTCATCGTGCACCTGAAGTATCATTTTAGAGCGTATACTTTCAGATTGAAAGCGTTGGAATATTTTAACCATGGCTACTTTGATAATGTCGGCTGCACTTCCCTGAATGGGAGCATTTATGGCATTCCGTTCAGCATATCCGCGTACTACGGCATTGCGTGAATTGATGTCCGGCAGGAAACGTTTACGGCCGAAAATAGTTTCGATGTAACCGTTGACACGTGCGCGTTCGATGCTCTTGTCCATATATTCCTTGATCTGCGGATAGGTATCGAAATAGCCGTCTATCAGTTCTTTGGCTTCCTGACGGGGGACATTCATGCGTTCTGCCAATCCGAATACCGATATGCCATAGATAATACCGAAGTTGGCGGTTTTGGCCTTGCTGCGTTGCTCGCGTGTCACATCCTCGATGGCTATTTTATATACTTTGGCGGCTGTAGCGGCATGGATGTCGTCTCCTTCGCGGAAAGCTTCTATCATGTTTTTGTCACCGCTTAAGTGGGCCATGATGCGGAGCTCTATCTGAGAATAGTCGGCAGAGAAGAACTCGCATCCGTCTTCCGGGATAAATGCCTTGCGGATTTCTTTGCCGTCTTCGTTGCGGATAGGGATGTTTTGCAGGTTCGGATTGCTCGAACTGAGGCGTCCTGTGGCGGTCACGGTCTGGTTGAAGGACGTGTGTATCTTGCCCGTTGCCGGATTAATAAGAAGGGGTAGGGCATCGATATAAGTTCCGAGTAGTTTCTTCAGCCCTCGATGTTCAAGAATCTTGCCCACTATTTCATGCTTTCCGCGCAAGCTTTCCAATACTTCTTCGCTGGTCACGTATTGGCCGGTCTTTGTCTTTTTGGCTTTTTCTACGATGCGTAGCTTGTCAAACAAGACTTCTCCCACTTGTTTGGGCGATGCAATGTTGAACTCTGTCCCTGCCAATTGATGTACTTCTTCTTCTATTTGATTCATGCGGGCTGTGAAATGTTCCGAGGTTTGTTTCAGTGCTTCCGTGTCTACACGCACGCCATTTCTTTCCATATAGACGAGGACGGGAACTAGGGGCATCTCTATGTCGTAAAAGAGTTTTTCGGCTCCTTGCTCTTTCAGTTCCTTTTCCAGTGCATGCTTTAGCTTTAAGGTGACATCGGCATCCTCGCACGCGTACTTATATATAGCTTCGGGAGGGAGGTCGCGCATATTTTTCTGTCCTTTGCCTTTAGGTCCGATAAGTTCTTCTATATGAATCGTCTGGTAATGCAGGTAGATTTCGGCAAGGTAGTCCATGTTATGGCGCAGTTCGGGTTGCAGCACATAGTGTGCTACCATAGTGTCGAACAGCGGACCGCAAACCTCTACTCCGTAGTTGCCTAGCACCAGCATATCGTACTTAATATTTTGTCCCACTTTCAGTACTCCTGCTTTTTCAAATACCGGTCGGAACTCATTAACAATTTTTTGTGCTTCGTTTTGTTCGGCGGGAACGGGGACATAGAAAGCTTGGTTTTCGGTGTAGCTGAAACTCATTCCTACCAGTTTTGCGGTGATGGGATCGGTTCCTGTTGTTTCCGTGTCTAGACTGAAAGTTTCTTTTGTAAGCAACTTTTGTATTAATTCGGTTCTTTTTTCTTCTGTATCAATAAGTTGATAGTCGTATTTTGAATTTTCTAAACATGCGAGATTTGAATAATTTCCGTTTCCTGTATTCTCGTATTCAAATTCTGCAAAGAGATTGCCTTGTGATGAAGCCTGTGAAGATGGTGAAGTGCTCGGTTGGTCAAATAGTGAAGGCTGGTCACCGAAAAGTGAGCCTTGTGCTTTGTCGTGTGACATTGCAGTCGCACCTGCCGAAGCCGTTTTCTTTTCACGATTAAAAACGCGGTCGATGAGCGTGCGGAATTCCATCTCTTCAAAAATCTTCCGAAGTTCCTCTTCGTCGGGTTCTTCGCGTTTCAGTTCATCCATGTTCAATGTAATGGGGACATCAATTTTAATAGTCGCCAAGAATTTGGAGAACTCAATCATTTTTCGATTAGTTTCCACTTTTGTTTTCAATGCCCCTTTCAATTCATCTGTGTGGGAGAGTAGGTTTTCGATGCTGCCATATTGGGCAATGAGCTTCTGTGCCGTTTTTTCGCCTACACCCGGACAACCGGGAATGTTGTCGGACGAGTCGCCCATCAGTCCCAACATATCAATGACCTGAGCAGGTGACTGAATGTCAAACTTTGCCTTTATCTGCTCGATACCCATCACCTCAAATTCCTTGTCACCATATTTGGGCCGGTACATAAATACATTGTCACTCACCAGTTGACCATAATCCTTGTCGGGAGTCATCATATAGGTAGTGATACCGCGCCGTCCGGCTTCGGTGGCAAGTGTACCGATTACATCATCGGCTTCATAGCCCGGCATTTCCAGAATGGGAATGCGGTAAGCGCGGATAATGTCTTTTATGATAGGTACGGACAAACGGATTGCTTCGGGCGTTTCTTCGCGCTGAGCCTTGTATTGTTCGTATGCCTCGTGGCGGAAAGTAGGTCCGGCAGGGTCGAATGCCACACCAATGTGCGTTGGGGTTTCTTTCTTCAATACGTCTTCCAGTGTATTGACAAAGCCGAGTACGGCTGAAGTGTTGAAACCCTTGGAGTTAATGCGCGGGCTTTTGATGAAAGCGTAGTATGCGCGATATATTAATGCGTATGCATCCAGCAGAAAAAGTTTGTCCATTCTTAAAAATCTTTAGTTTTTTCATGGTAAAAGTACAAAAAAATACCGTATTCCGCGTTTTATTACTACTTTTGTGCTCAAATTAACCTGTATGGACAAGTTACAGCAAATCAGATTGCCTATTGTTAAGGAGTTTGAAGAGTTCAAATCCTTGTTTGACGCTTCGCTTCAAAGTTCCAATCCTTTACTTAGTGAGGTATTGACCTATATTAAGCAGAGGAATGGCAAGATGATGCGTCCTATTCTGACGTTGCTGATGGCCAAATTATTCGGTGAAATCAATTATTCTGCACTTCATGCTGCTCTTTCATTGGAGTTGCTTCACACAGCAAGTCTGGTGCATGACGATGTGGTGGACGAAAGTGATAAACGCCGCGGACAGTCATCGGTAAATGCTATTTATAATAATAAGGTGTCTGTGTTGGTGGGAGACTATATGTTGGCTACCAGTCTGAAACATTCTGCCATGACAGGTTCTATCCGTATTGTCGATTTGGTGGCACGGCTTGGGCAGAATCTTGCCGAAGGTGAGATTATCCAATTGACTAATATCAATGCTTCTGAATTTTCTGAAGAAGTCTATTATGATGTGATTCGTAAGAAAACAGCCGCACTCTTTACAGCCAGTGCCGGAGCCGGGGCAGTAGCTGTCAACTCTTCCGATGAAATGGTGCAAAATGCGCGGTTATTCGGTGAGATGATCGGGATTGCTTTCCAGATTAAGGATGATATTTTCGATTATTACTCTTCCGGTGAGATAGGTAAGCCGACAGGCAATGATATGAGCGAAGGTAAGTTGACATTGCCGGCATTGCATGTGCTGAATACTTTGGGTGATGAGAAGATGTGCCAATTGGCGCTTCGCATTAAATCCTTGGATGCTACAGATGCAGAAATATCCCTCTTCATCGATTATGTGAAAAAGAATGGCGGTATAGAGTATGCCAGACAGGTGATGGTGGATTATCGTAATAAAGCATTGGATTTGCTTCCTTCTACTGCTGATACAACCATTAAAGATGCTTTGACTGCTTATATTGATTACGTGATAGAACGTGAGAAATAACTTCCTGTTTATCCTTTTATTGGTATAAAAACAATTCCATCGTCGTGGAATTGCTTCTCACAGCGATGGAATCGGTTGTAATAGTTGTATGGTGTAGTGATTAGAAGAATTTAGTTTCCTGACCAACAATTTCGGAGAGGAGCAGATTAGCCAGACGGCTTGTTCCTAAGCGGAATAATTCATTGGTTAACCATTCTTCGCCCAATATTTCTTTTACGATAGTGTAGTAAACCAATGCGTCGTGCACGGTATTGATGCCTCCGGCAGGTTTAAAGCCGACTTTTCTGCCGGTAACCATATAGTATTCTTTGATGGCTTCACACATCACATAGGCAGCTTCGGGGGTCGCGGCAGGATTTTCTTTACCGGTAGAAGTTTTGATGAAGTCTGCGCCCGAATACATCGATAAAATAGATGCTTTCTTAATGTTGGAAGCATTTCCGAGTGCTCCTGTTTCCAGAATTACTTTCAAGTGCTTGTCTCCGCAGACTGCTTTTAATTCTTCGATTTCATCGCACATTCCTTCATAGTCACCGGTCAGGAACTTGCCGACCGAGATGACAATGTCTATTTCGTCTGCACCGCTATGAATAGCCATGGCAGTTTCTGCCACTTTCACTTCAATGAATGTTTGTGAAGAGGGAAATCCCCCCGATACACAGGCAATATTTACGTTATCGGCTTCCAGTGTGTCGTTTACTATCTCTGCCATATTGGGGTAAACACAAATGGCGGCTACATTGCTCAAATCGGGATATTTGTCAACGAAATCGTTTACCTTTTCGGTAAATTTCATTACGCTTTCTTCCGAGTCGGTACATTTTAATGTGGTGAGATCAATGCAGTGGAAGAGGAATTTCTTAACTTCCGGTGTATTGTTTTCAGCCAAATGCTCTTCGATGAAATGGGTAACTTTTGCTTTTACATCTTCATCATTCAGATGGGTGTTGTATTTGGCAAGTGCTTCCATATACTTGTCGTGAGCATCCTCATGTTCGTGACCATGCTCGTGACTGTGGCTACAATCGTGGTTATGTTCCATAATTCTTTATAATTTGGGGTTGTTTTTATGTCTGTCTTTGTCTCGGTTTGTTTTCTTTTCGAGATTCCGATGAAAGGCTTCCGTCAGGTCTACACCTGTCTGGTTGGCGAGGCAGAGGAGTACCCAAAGCACATCGGCCATCTCGTCTGCAAGGTTGCATTTTTCGCCCTCCTTGAAGGATTGGTCACCATATTTACGTGCCATGATACGTGCCAGTTCACCCACTTCTTCAGTCAGTACGGCCATATTGGTCAGTTCGCTGAAGTAGCGCACGCCGTATGTTTTAATCCAGCGGTCTACTTCTTTCTGTGCTTCTTCCAGTGTCATATTATTCTTTGTTTTTTGAGTCCATACATATAGTAACAGGGCCGTTGTTCAGAAGTTCGACTTTCATGTCGGCTCCGAATTCTCCTGTACCCACTTCGCGTCCAAGAGCGATACTGAGTTCATTGCAGAAGTATTCATATAAGGGAATAGCTGTTTCCGGTCGTGCAGCACGGATGTAAGAGGGGCGATTGCCCTTCTTGTAGGAGGCGAATAATGTAAATTGACTGATAACCAATATATTACCTTCTGCTTCCAAAATGGACTTATTCATTACTCCATTTTCATCATCAAATACTCTCAAGCCGATTACCTTTTTACATAGCCAGTCTGCATCTTCTTGATTATCAGCTTCTTCAATACCTACTAATATCATTAATCCTTTTTCTATGGCCGACTTGCAGACCCCGTCGATGGTGACGGATGCATGGCTTACTCGTTGTATAACTATTCTCATATTTTATTTTTTATCGTTTTTTGCAGATAGTATATATGCAAAGGTAGAAAAATCCCTTCTATTCTGTAAGGCTTTCTTTGATATTTTTAGCGGCAGCTTCGCCCACTACGGCGGCTATTTCTTCCAGTGTTGCTTTTTTTATGCGTGCCACACTCTTAAACGTTTTCAGAAGGGCGGCTTTGCGCTTCTCGCCGATTCCCGGAATACTGTCCAGGGCAGAGGCTACCTGACTCTTGCTTCGTTTGTCGCGATGGAAAGTGATGGCGAATCGGTGCACTTCGTCTTGTATATTCTCTAGAAGATGAAATAACGGTGTGCTTTGTTTAATGCCGATGGTAAGCGGAGGAAATCCGTAAAGCAGTTCCGAAGTGCGGTGTCTGCGGTCTTTGGCAAGTCCGGCAATGGGAATACGCAGATGAAGTTCGTCCTCGATAACTTCACGAACGACCTCCATTTGTCCTTTTCCACCGTCGGTGATGATGAGGTCGGGCAGGGGAGAACCTTCTTCGATAAGGCGTGTGTAGCGGCGTCGGACAACTTCCTTCATGGAGGCATAATCATCGGGTCCTTCTACGGTTTTAATATTAAATTTGCGATAGTCTTGTTTGCTGGGCTTACCCATTTTGAATACCACGCAGGCGGCTACGGCATTCGAGCCTTGGATGTTGGAATTATCAAAACATTCGATGTGGGCGGGCATTTTCTCCATGTGGAGCTGGTCTTGTATTTCTTTCAGGATGCGTACTTTCTTTTGCTCGGGATTCAGCTTGTCCGCTTGTTTCAGGCGGTCTACTTTATATTGTTTTACATTCATGACGGATAGATCGAGCAAGTGTTTCTTCTCACCTCTTTGGGGAATGGTGAAAGTTACATTGTTCATCTCCATATCCACCTCGAAAGGAACGATAATTTCGCGTGAAGTACTATTGTATCGTTCTCTCATTTCTACGATTCCCAGTTGCAAAAGCTCTTCTTTGGTTTCGTTCAAACGCTTTTTATATTCGAATGTGAAGGCTTGGTTTATGCAGCCGTTGGTAATGTGGAGGTAATTGATGTAAGCCGAGTTTTCATCCATTTCAATGGAAAATACATCGACATTATGAATAATGGAATTGACAACCTCGCTTTTGGAACGATAGGTTTCTATGAGGTCATACTTTTCCTTTATCTTTTGCGCTTCCTCAAATTTCATTTCGGAAGCCAGGGCTTGCATCTCTTCCATGAGCAGGTCACTTACAATCTGTGTATCGCCTTTTAAAATCTCTTTGATTTCACGGATATCTTTCATATAGTCTTCGTGAGATTGGCGTCCTATGCACGGCCCTTTACAATTCTTTATATGATATTCCAGGCAGACATCAAACTTCCCGGCATTGATGTTCTCCGGGGTAAGATTTAATTTGCAGGTACGGATAGGATAGAGCTTTTTAATCAAATCGAGTACGGCATACATCGATGGAACATGACTGTACGGGCCGTAATAGCCGGAGCCGTTACGTATAATTTTACGTGTCTTGAAGATGCGGGGAAAGTATTCGTTACTTACGCAGATAGAAGGGTAGGTTTTGTCATCCTTCAGCATAACGTTGTAACGCGGACGGTATTTCTTGATTAGGTTATTTTCGAGTAAGAGGGCATCCTCTTCCGTTTTTACTACGATATAACGGATGTCTGCAATCTTGCTGACCAATACTCGTGTCTTTCCATTGGGATGTTCTCTGTTGAAATAAGAAGAGACTCTGCGCTTTAAATTCTTGGCTTTTCCAACGTAGATAATTGTTCCCTCGGCGTTCAGATATTGATAAATGCCGGGGCTTTCGGGAAGGTTGAGAACAATTCCTCTCAGATATTCATTGGTGCTAATCTCTTCTTTTTTCTCCATATTGTTACAATATTATTGTTTTGGGATAAAGACGGATTTCATACGTCTGCTCCAAAGGTTTATATACTATCTTTGGTTGTAGGGGTAATGTTTGGTTATTTGCAGATATTCGCGGATACATTATTCGGAATATGGGGTTGTGTCAAAACCTGGATAATACTGTCGTTTGGTTCGTAGGGGTGAGGTTCGCTCGCCCGAAAACAGTTTGCTTTGTGTCTTCGGGCAGGCACCCCCTGCCTCTACAGCTGACGATCGGATAGACCGGTTTGGTTTTGACACACCCCCAAAGGTACATTTTTCGACTGCAGGCGAAGTTTATAATTGCAGCAGTGTATCCACTGTGATATCGGCAGGAAATGCCTTTCTCCCGTTCAGTCCTTTTAATTCTATAATGAAATTGATATATGCTTTCTTGGCACTACATTTTTGTACCAAGCGGTGGGTGGCTGCCATTGTTCCGCCTGTAGCCAATAAATCGTCGTGCAGCAAAACAACATCCTCTTCACTGATGGCATCCTTGTGTATTTGGATGGTATCGGTGCCGTATTCTTTGGCGTATGTTTCCTCCAGAACTTCAGCAGGGAGCTTGCCGGGCTTGCGTGCCATTACAAAACCTGCACCTAAACGTGCTGCCAAAGCACCGCCCATGATGAATCCTCGTGATTCGATACCCACCACTTTGGTGATGCCTTTATCCTTGTACATCTCATATAATGTGTCCAACATTTCCTGCATGCACTCGGCACTCTTGAACAGTGTAGTGACATCATAGAATAAAATACCCGGGATAGGAAAATCAGGTATTTCTCTTAAATTAGCTAATAGCGTTTCTTTGCTCATAACCAGCGTTTTATTGTTTAATAATTAAATAACTTGTTTCACGTGAAACATTGCCTTTTTATCTTCCGAGAAGCACCAGCAGAACATTGATATCGCTGGGCGAAACTCCCGGGATGCGGCTGGCTTGCGCCAATGTTTCAGGGTCTATCTTTATTAATTTCTGACGGGCCTCGGTAGAAAGCGAGTTCAGCGAATTATAATCAAACTTGCCTTTTATGCGGATAGCTTCCAGGCGGTGAATCTTGTCGGCAATCATTCGCTCACGGTCGATATATCCCTGATACTTGATAAGAACTTCGGCTGCTTCGATTATCTCTTCTTTGCGGTCGGTTATATTATTCAGCATTTCTTTGAACGAGGGGATATGCTCGGCAATACTTTCTATTGTTATTTGCGGGCGGTTTATCAAGTCTATTAATTTGCATCCGTGAGTGAGGCGGGCAGTTCCCAAATGTTCCAAAGCGTCATTGATGAGTGCTGCTTTGATGGAGAACTTCCTGGTAAAATCAATGATGGAGTTTACCGCTTCGCGTTTACTGCACAGGTGCTCGTAGCGGTCTTGTTTGACAAGTCCCAGTTTATATGCCCGTTCGGTCAGACGCATATCGGCATCATCCTGACGGAGCAGGATGCGATATTCGGCACGTGAGGTAAACATACGATAGGGTTCGTCGACACCTTTTGTCACGAGGTCGTCAATCAATACACCGATATAAGCTTCGTCTCGTGCTAAGGTGAATGGTTCTCCACCGTGGCAGTTGATGTGTGCATTGATGCCGGCAATGATACCTTGTCCTCCGGCTTCTTCGTAACCGGTCGTTCCGTTCACTTGTCCGGCAAAGAATAAGTTCTTGATTACTTTCGATTCCAACGTGTGTTGCAGTTGGGTAGGGTCGAAGTAATCATATTCGATGGCATAACCGGGGCGATAAACAACCAGGTCTTTGAAAGCCGGTACCTTCTTCAAGGCCGCAAGTTGGATATCCATTGGCAGAGAAGAAGAGAAGCCATTGAGGTAAAGTTCTTGCGTTGTTTCGCCTTCGGGTTCCAAGAAAAGCTGATGCTGTTCTTTATCCGGGAAGGTTACGATTTTTGTTTCTATACTGGGGCAATAGCGAGGTCCGATACTCTGAATTTGTCCGTTGAAAAGGGGAGAGTCGGGGAGTCCTTCACGCAAAATCTTGTGTACTTCTTCATTTGTAAAGCAAGTCCAGCATTGCAGTTGTTTCAGCTTGCGCGGTTCGCTCATGAAAGAGAAACGGTGAAAGTCATTTTCTCCGTCTTGTGTTTCCATCAGTTCGTAGTGTACGCTGCGACCGTCAATACGAACAGGAGTACCGGTCTTCATTCGTCCTGCAATGATTCCGTGACGAGTGATAGACTCGGTCAAATGGTAAGAAGCAGGTTCGGCGATTCGTCCTCCCGCCAGCTTTTTGCGGCCGATATGCATCAGCCCGTTCAGGAAAGTTCCTGCGGTCAGCACGATACATTTTGCATGGAATGTAACTCCCCAGCAAGTGACCAGTCCGGTTACTTCACCATTTTCGACTATCAACTCCTCTACTGTATCTTGCCAGATATGCAGATTGGGTGTGTTCTCTAATATTTCACGCCATGCCCAGATAAATTTACCGCGGTCGCACTGCGCACGCGGACTCCACATGGCAGGTCCTTTTGAGCGGTTGAGCATGCGGAACTGGATAGCAGTGCGGTCGGTTACAATTCCCATGTATCCTCCCAGCGCATCTATCTCTCTTACGATTTGTCCTTTTGCGATGCCTCCCACAGCCGGGTTGCAACTCATTTGCCCAATCTTATTCATATCCATCGTGATAAGGCAAGTCTTTGAACCCAGATTCGCTGCGGCAGCGGCTGCTTCGCAACCGGCATGTCCGGCACCAATTACAATTACGTCGTACTTAAAATCCATTGATTTATTTCTTTTTACCGTGGCAAAATTACTAAAAAGTTGTCAGAAAGTAGGTTGAGGGATTGTTAGAAAATGATAGAGAGAGGAAAAAGGATGATAAAAAAGAGAATCGAGGGATTATTTTGTCAGGAATCGAGTGTTTTCTTATTGAAGTTCTCTGTTTGGGGCGATGTATTTCGGGTCACATTGTTTTCTTGGGGATTCGACATTTCATACTCACCGACCAAGGGAAGGATAAGCCGTTTTTTAGGGTCAGTCAAAGGCTTTTAAACGGAAGATTATTACAGTCCATTGCAGCAGACCGTACAGTCTGCTACGGTGGACTGTACGGTCTGCCGTAACAGACTATACAGTCCACTGTGGAAGTCTGTAGTAATCCGACTTACAGACAGGCATAACCGAAAGGATGGAAATGCATAGTCCGGCTAATGAAACGCCTTAGGTGGTTCAAAACGTATGCAGAGTTTGAAAATCGGAGAAGACAGCATCCGGTGACAGGGAGTGCTTGATATATTAATGGAAGAAGCGGTTCAGATACTCAGCATTTCCAATGCCTTGTTTTCTGCTGCTTCCATTATTTCGCGTTCTCCGGGACCCTTGTCATTGATGCCGCAGAGATGCAGGATACCATGTATAATGACGCGGTGAAGCTCCCGCTCATACGGTTGGTTGAATTGCTCTGCATTCGTGCGGACAGTATCCAGACTGATGAATAAATCGCCCGAAAGACGGTTGCCGGCACAATAGTCGAAAGTAATGATATCCGTATAATAATCATGTTGTAAATATTGGCGGTTTACTTCCAGAATCTTTTCATCCGAGCAGAAGATATAAGCTATTTCACCGACTCTTTTTCCATAGTCGGCAGCAACCTTTTTTATCCATTCTGTAGTTTCCCTTTTCTTGATGGCAGGCATTTCAATGCCTTCTGTCTGATAACTAATCATACTTTTCTCATTTTTAAAGACGGGCAAAGATAGATAAAGTATTCTGATAATCCTCTTTTATCCAAAGAAAAGGTAGCAAATAAAGATAGCCGCAATCACTCCTGCCAGGTCTGCCAACAGTCCGCAAGGCACCGCATGGCGGGTTTTTACGATACCTACACTGCCAAAGTAGACAGCGAGGATATAAAAGGTAGTATCAGTAGAGCCTTGAAAGATACACGCCAGACGCCCGACGAAGGAGTCCGGACCGTAAGTCGTCATGGCATCTACCATAAGTCCTCTGGCTCCGCTTCCGCTTAACGGTTTCATTAAGGCAGTAGGCAGTCCGCCCACAAAATCGCTGTTGATGCCGCATAGTTTGACTGCACCTTCGATGCCGTCAATCAGATAATCCATCGCACCGGAAGCACGGAAAACACCAATTGCAACCAAGATTGCAACCAGATAGGGGATGATGCGTACAGCGGTACTGAATCCTTCTTTTGCTCCTTCTACGAAAGCATCATATACGTTGATTTTCTTTTTCATTCCTGCTATGATGAAACCGATAATTATCAAGAATAAGAAGACGTTGGCAGTGGTGGTGGAATAAATATCAATCTGTGTTCGGGAAAGAGTATTGAAGAAATAGATGATACCTGCTACCAAAAGGCTTATTCCTCCCAGAAATAACAAGATAGTGCGGTTAAGCAAGTTTATTTTCTGGTAAATGCTGACAGTGATAATTCCGGCAAGCGTTGAGAAGAAAGTGGCAAGAAGAATGGGTACAAAAATATCAGTCGGTTGAGCTGCTCCCAGTTGGGCACGATATACCATGATGCTGATCGGAATGAGTGTCAGCCCGGAGGTATTTAAGACCAGAAACATAATCATCGGATTAGTGGCTGTGTCTTTCTTTGGGTTTAGTTCCTGTAAGCCTTCCATCGCTTTCAAACCTAACGGTGTGGCAGCATTGTCCAATCCCAGCATATTTGCCGTCAGATTCATAAAAATGCTCCCGGTCACCGGATGCCCTTTGGGAATCTCCGGAAAAAGTTTGCAAAACAGAGGGCTCAACAATTTAGAGAACAAAGCAATGACTCCCCCTTTCTCGCCTATCTTCATAATTCCGAGCCAGAGTGAAAGCACGCCGGTCAATCCCAATGAAATCTCGAATGCAGTTTTGGAAGAACTGAAGGTTGAATTGATAATCTCGGGGAAGACCTGGGTATCTCCTAGAAAAACAAGTCTTACCAATGCAACTGCAAAGGCGATTAGGAAGAAGGCAATCCAAATATAATTGAGCACCATAACTGTTGAGTGTTTTTGTTTGCGAGCAAAAGTACAAATAAATCCTCTAATTCGGATAAGGATGCATGATGGAAATTTTTAAGCGATTCTCGTTGATTGGCGGGATGAACATTTGATAGAATTATCACTTGTTTCCGTCTTTTTTGATTGGATAATTCCATTTGAGTATGACTTAATGTGTGTTTTCCTTTTAGTTTTTATGGAAAAAAGGAAGGAAAAGAAATAGAAAAGAACTTTTTATTCTAGAAAGAAGATGCCCGGTTCGTCGTTTTTCGAGTTTCGGAGAATAACTCCTGCGGTTGTAGAGACGGTAAAATAGTGCTTTTTGCCATATACTCTTTATTGTTGGCATAGATAAAGAGCACACTGCCTCCCTTAATTGTATTAATGATCGGTTTGGTAAGTGCCTGCGGCAATGCCGGACATCCGAAACTTCTTCCTAATCTCCCGCCCCTGCATACGGAAGGATTGGCATAAGCAGCACCATGTACTACAATGGCACGCTCGCGTGCACGGTCGTTAATTCCTTTTTCCAGTCCATCCAATAATAATGAATAACCGTTCTTTCCCCGGTAAGTGCTTCCGGTGAGATAGAAACCGAGTGAGCTCTTATATGAGCCGACCGCATTGGAGAAAGAAGTGGCATAGTTTTCCCCACTGTTTTTGCCGTGTGCGACTACCGATGAGTAAAGTAGCTTTCTTTCTTTCATATCGAAAACAAACAGACGTTTTTCGGTCGATGGTTTGGTGAAGTCGATAAGAGTTAATACGGGCTTCTTTTTCTGTTCTATTTTGTTGTAACCTTGCACAGCTTGTCGGAATGCCGGAAAGTTTACAATTCCTCCCAAATTCATTTCTTCAAATAAAACTTCGCCATCCGTTAGTTCGTTTTCAGGAATGGCCATATCTGTCATCTCCTCGGAGACAGACGTCCGAGTAGATACGTTACTGAATGGGAAAAGAAATAGGAATAGAAATAAAAAAGCTTTGTACATAGGTGAAAACTAAATAATGGGTGCAAAGTTACGCACATTTCTATTCCAAAACAAATATAATTGTTTCATTAACAGGTGCCCAGTCAAAAATAAACTTGGCATGTGATGTTGCGTTGCGCACGCACATGTGCGAACGGGGTGTCGTTCCTAACGTATAGCTATATTCGATAATACCTTTCGCCGGTGCATTGGTGGGCACACCATGAATATAGCCACCATTGTTGAAGCGGTTGGCATAAGGAGCAAACCCTCCGGTTGCGGTGGAACCATCTTTGAGGAAAATCATTTTTGGCTTCTTTTCTTGCAAGACAAACATACCCAATGGTGTGGGCTGTGCATAGGGCGGCCGCCGTTGCCCTGTCGTTGCCGGATTCATGCTGCGTACCAACCATTCCCCCTCTTTCTTTCGTTCCAGAGTCGTGATATTCTGGTTATGGCGGTCTACAAAGATAGCTTTATCAAAAACGACAGTATCGGGAATGAGTTTCACATATTTGGTAGGTGCATACCATTCTCCTCCTATATATACAGGTGTGACTTTCGTAAACTTTCCTTTTGTACCCAGATGGCGCGTCAGCAACCCATCCAGTCCATAACGTACCGGAGTGAGCGTATCATTGAGCTCATATAACGGTACTCCCTGATATCGTTCCACCCCTAAAGTATCAGCCACACGTTTATAAGCATCCCGCTTAAAATTCTTGACCAACGGAGCTTCTCCATTTCGGTTCTTATAATTTTGAAGGATACACCATTGTGATGGTTTCTGCCGGATATTTTCCAACAAAGCTAACCTCTCTTTTATCTTTTCCCATTGAAAGCAGCGTGTTGTATCCTTATAAGGGTAGATATCTTTTAAAGTATGCTTGTCATAAAGCAGCTCTTTTTCTATTTTTATATCTTCGGCAGCCAGTTCTTTCACCATAATTTCGGCAGGAGTTTCGGCAATGGAATCCCGGTCTTCGAAGATGGCGGATTGTTGCGCGTCGTTTTCCGCTTTCGAGTTGCAGGAACAGAGTACGCAGAACCCTGTCAGCCAATATATGAATCCTATCCTTTTCATAACAGATATGGGGTTTGTAGAGTTCGTTTACAAATATAATTCTTTATAAGGAATAACCATGCGTTTTTGTTTAAATCTTGTATCTTTGTAGCATAACTTTGTCATTTATATCATGAAGAAATTACCTTTTCTTTGGGGAATTATTATCATATTACTGTCTGTTGCCGGATGTCGTCCGTCCAATCACCGTGCTTTACTGCAACGCGCCGATTCATTGATGACGGATTATCCTGATAGTGTCCTGTCTCTGCTTGCGCAACAGCAAGAACATTTGGCCGACTTCTCGGAAGAAGAACTAATGAGTTATGTATGGATAAAAGCGATGGTCCATAGCGCGAGAAATATATCGATGACAGAAGATTCTTTATTGCCTAAAGCGGTGGATTACTTCCGCAAACATGGCGACCGAGAGAAAGTGATGAAAGGTTATATCCTGAAGGCGAACTATCTGAAATGGATAGACCGGTTGGATGATGCCATTGCAGAGCTGGATAGCGGAGTGGCACAGGCAAAGCAAGCCAATGACTCCGTCAATGTCCGCGACCTGCTTTATTATAAGGCGAATATTGTTTACGAGCTTCGCAGAGATTACCGTGAGGTGGCCAGCCATGTGAAAGAGGCCTTGACTTATTCCCCTGACACTACTTCCCCTGCTTTGGCAGGAATGTTCTATTTTCTCGCCATTAATCTTGGGCTGGTTGGCGATGACTCTAGCACTTATTATTATGAGAAGAGCATTGCGATGGCTGAAGCCAATAAAGATACAGCATATTTATGCCATTATATGCGGAACTATGCTTCTAACCTGATGCGTTCCGAGAAGGTGGAGAAATCAAATGCACTAATCCGCCGTGTTTGGGAGTTGATGCCGGTATATCGTGAAAAGATGGCTGTCACCCATGCAATCCTGGTTGAGAACTTTCTTTATTTGCGGCAACTTGATTCGGCTGCATATTATCTGGATATGGCGTGGCAAGCTGAAGCGAAAGCAGAGCAGCAGTCCGGTGTGAACATCAGTACACGCCTTTTGCTCTATGAATTACAGAATGTGGTGGACTACGCTATGGAAGGTAGTATCTCGACGATTAGAACCGGACGGTTTGGCGATTCCCTTATCTTGGCAGATTGGAACAAGCAGAGCACCATACAGCAACAGATGGATACAAAAATTAAGCTCGAACGTCAGAATTATACATTGATAATCGACCGTCAGCGTACACAACTGTTACTGGTCACTTTCTTATTTATCTTTGCGGTGGGTGGTTTGTGTGTTTTCTTTTATATTCGCAATCGACACCTGCGTTTGGCGGAAGCCGAAGACCGCATCGAAACACTTACCCGGCTATTGGAAGACGCGAATAAAGCGAGTGAGTCAGAGTATGACAGCGCCTTCTTTAAAAAGATACTGTTGAAGCAACTGGGTATTATCCGTTTGGTGGCGACTGCTCCCACTTCGCAGAATCAGGACTTGCTGCGCCGCATATCGGGGATTACCAACAAAGAAGTCCCTGTCGAGGCTCTTTTGGTGTGGGCCGATCTTTATCCGGTTATCGATACTATTTATAACGGATTTTATTCCCGGATGGAGACGCTTTACGGATACTTGCTTTCCGAGAAAGAAAAGCAGGTATGCTGTTTGTTGTGCGCCGACTTCTCGACAAAAGAAATCGGGGTGGTGACACAACAGAGCGTGGCCAGCGTGTATGTTCGCAAAACAGCAATCAGAAAGAAGTTGGGAATGGATGAGAAAGGAGATATTGTGGAATATATAAATAATACGCAGGCAACATAATACGGATTTAGTCTCCATTAAGATTCGCTTCGCCCTATTTAAGACTTTTATAAATCAAACTATTTGATAATCAGTGAAATAATACTCTCTGATTAAGACTTTTTATTTCCTGATTTAGTGTGTTTAAGCCCCTTCTTGCTGTTACCTTTGTGCTAAACAAAACGAATTACAGAATGAAAACTTTATTACGAAAAAGACTTGTTTCCCTATTTGTCCTTTTATGTTGTACATGGGGAACAATCACGGCACAAACTTATCGATTATCAGGATGTGTGAAAGATGAGACGGGAACTCCTGTCGAAGTGGCCAACGTCATATTGCTTCACTCCACTGACAGTATGTATCAGGATGGAATGATTACCGATACGAATGGTTGCTTCCAGTTGCAAGAACCCAAAGGGAACTATTTACTGCGTGTTACCCTGTTGGGCTATCAGGATTTGTCGTTGCCTCTTACCCTATCCAAAGATACTGATTTAGGCAGTTTGGTATTGAAAAACTCGTCCATAGCGATGAGTGAGGTGACTGTGACAGCCGCCAAGCCCGTTATCAGGCGTGAGATAGACCGTGTGGTCTTTGATGCGGGAAACTCTATTGCCAGCGTAGGCGGTAATGCATTGGATCTCCTTCACGATGTACCCGGCTTGCGCGTGTCTCAAAGCGGAGTCGACATCATAGGAAAAGGAGGAATCAAGATTTATATCAACGACCGTGAGACCAAACTCTCCGGTGAGGAACTCATTAATTTTCTTCGCTCCTACAGTGCTTCTCAAATTAGCAAGGTAGAAGTGATTACCACTCCTCCTGCCCGCTATGATGCCGAAGGCAATGCCGGTATCCTTAACATCCGCCTCAAGGAACGTGTCAAAGACCATATCGGAGGCAACGCTTTCGGCTCTTATCTGTATGGTGAGAAATATAACTATGGGTATGGCGGCCTGAGCCTACAGTTCAATCGTCAACGCGTAACCGCTTACCTGAACGGTAGCGGAGCTTACGGTAAAACCGGCTATGTGGAGCGTAACGGGCGTTTCTATACCGACCAGACATGGCGCAGCCGTTCCGAAAGCGATTATTCTCTTTCTTCCTTTTATGTAGACGGAGGGATAGATATCGATATGGGCAGACAATGGAATATAGGTACCCAACTTACCTATATCAACAGTACTCCCAATAATGTAACGGACAACCGTACCGAAGTGCACGACATTCAGGAACTTCGTACCGATTCATTCATGCTCGGCCGTGATGATAAGGACTATTCACAGAATCGTGTGAATGTAAACTTCCATGTCGATAAGTCATGGGGAGATAAAGGACACAAGATGATATGGGATGTCGATTATCTGAAAGACAAGTCCAATACATTCTTCGATTTTGATTCTGAAAGCCACCTGCCGACAGGAGAAATAATCCCCGGCTCGGAGTTTAATTATGATAAGAATCAGCGCCGTACGGTAGATGTAATCTCTTCTGCACTCGATTTCATCCTTCCCGGTGACAGTTACAGCTTCACGACAGGTGCGAAAGCATCTTTTACCGACACGCGTAACCGTCTGAACTATGACAACTCCAATGTGTCTTTCACTCAAAATGACTTTTTCCGGTATAAAGAACAAATCTATGCCCTTTATGCCGACTATAGCCATAACTTTGGCTCCCATTTCTCAATGAAAGCCGGTCTACGTCTGGAGCACACCCGGACAACAGGCATTTCCGAGTCCCAGCAGACAACGGACAAGCATGACTATACCCGCTTGTTCCCTACTTTCTATCTGATGTATAAGCCGAATGAAGATAATGTGTTGAATATGAATATATCCAGCCGCATTTCGCGTCCGGCACAGAATATGGTGAATCCTTTCCTTACTTACGAAAACAAATATAGCGAGCATCGTGGAAAGGAAGACCTGAAACCCAGTTATCGCTATAATGCAGAGCTCTCTTATACCCTGAAGAACAACTTGAATTTCTCTATATTCTATTCGTATGCCACTGATGTATTCTCGCAGCGGCTGATGCTGAATGAGGAAACGCATGTCCTTTCCTCATTGTGGGACAACTATATGAAAAACCGTTCTTTCGGTATTACCAACTCTTATACGTTCCGTTTGGGGTGGTTGCAGACGTTTGCCCAGCACACGTTAAAGTATAACAGGACCACTTCCAGCGCGCCCGAAACCCATCCTAAAAATTCCGGTTGGGATTATAACATCAATATCCGTAACACATTCTATCTGAATACAGCCAAAACGTTGGTTGCCAGTCTTTCCGGTTACTATTCCGGACCGAGTCATGACCAGGTGAGTCATCGGGAAGGTTCCTATGGAGCCAGTGGAGGTATCCGTTATAGTATGTTGGGCAACAAACTGAATCTGAGCCTGAATGTAAGTGATTTTTTGGTGAAGAATATGCAGGGGACCAGCTACTCCAACGGACTCTATACGAAGTTCAACAATACCTTTGCCTATACGAGTTTCCGTATCGGGGTAAGCTATAACTTCGGTGCCGATATCAAGCGTAAAAAACATAATTTGAGTAACACGGATATTCAAAACCGCCTGTAGTCGGGAGCGGATTTTTCCCCTTGTATGCCTTTGTTTTTGTCACAAAGGTGGAGAACAACTTTTCTTTTTTCTATGGCAGGTCAGTTTACCAATCATGCTGTAAATAAGAACGGTTAAGTGGAAATGAGATTTATTTCCCTTAACCGTTCTTCCGATGAAATGGGGGATTTTAGGCAGGTCGAAGAAATATAATTCTAGAAAATGAGATTCTTTTTTTAGCGGGATTGATACAGATATGCATGTTCGGCAAGTATGGCAGAATATCCTATTTTATAAAATACCTTATGTCCTCATCGTTTTATCTTCCTAATTGCAAAGGAATAAAAAAACAGACAACTTATCTTTGTCGGATGCTGTTAAGTCAAAAAAATAATTTAAAGATTAGATTACGATGATTACAATTAACCTAAAGAACAGGTGTTCAAGTAAAAAGTCTCTGGCACTCTTTATGCAAACGAACATTACTCATTTGAAAGAGTTGGAACAAACTCGCACAGGTGAAACCTATGCGACTGCGTTTAATAGTTTTATGAGATTTACGAATGGCGAGGATGTGTCGCTAAGTGAAATGGACTCAGACATGATGGTGGCTTATGAAACCTATTTAAAGGTGAATGGGGTGAGTATGAATACTATTTCTTTCTATATGCGCATACTTCGGGCTGTATACAACCGTGCCGTGGAGCAAGGAATTACTTTGCAACGCTATCCTTTTAAGCACGTCTATACAGGAGTGTGTAAAACTATCAAGCGCGCTCTTCCCCTCAGTGTGATAAAGCAGATAAGATTGTTGGAATTGCCTCCAAATTCTACCTTGGATTATGTGCGTGATATGTTTTTGTTTAGTTTCTATACCCGCGGAATGTCTTTTGTAGATATGGCCTATTTGCATAAAGAAGATTTGTCGGAGGGTATTTTATCGTATAAAAGGAAGAAAACGGGGCAGTTACTCCATATCAGGTGGGAGAGATGCATGGAAAATATTGTGAAGAAATATTCTTGGAATCACACTGTTTATCTGCTCCCCATTCTTAAGGACAACGGTGTGGATGAAAGAAGGCAGTATAAAAATGCCATCACTCTCATGAATCGCAGGTTGAAGGATATAGGCAGGATGGTGGGACTAACCCATCCGTTGACAATGCACTGCGCGCGCCATTCATGGGCCAGTGTGGCAAAACATAAACGTATTCCTTTGTCTGTCATCAGCGAAAGCATGGGACATGATTCCGAAGGAACGACCATGATTTATTTGTCATCGTTGGATACGGCTGTAATCGATGAAGCCAACAAGCAAGTATTGAAAGAACTTTTCTAAAAAAGTTTGTATCTTAAAAGGATACCGTATTAGGTACAAAAAACTTCAAATCCGTCAGCTGATACGGAAATCCTTTGCCGAGCCGGGGTATGGCTGACAGGTTTGAGGGAAACATACGGATATTTTGCAGGTTATTCAACTCACAGAAAATGTTTATCTGGCAGAACTTGCCGATATTTGTCAGGAAAGAAAGCCGCGGCATCGTTGGTATCTCATATGAATCACCCCTTAGTGTCAACCTCTAATCAATGCCTTTGATGTAATTCAATATGTGCTGTATGAAATCAAGTACTTTGAATGGATGTTGAGAAGCTGCAGTTTCGGATGTTAATGCTATGTAATCAATCCCTTCTAAACACGAATTAGTAATATCAATAATTTCTGCACGAAGAGGTATTTGGCTCCATTTTAAAGAGTCCAAAGTTCCTGTTCCAATAGATATTTTGCAACCTGCTTTTTGTGCTTTCTGTATGATTTCTTTTTGTATGATTCCTATTTTTTCAATACCCAATGAGAGCCCCAGATCTCCGCGTCCAACAAATATTGTGTCCGACTGTGCTAATATACTTTCAATATTAGATACTGCCGTGCCGGTTTCTATTTTGGGAATGACAGAAGCCGCGTGAGGAAAGACCTTCTTAGCCCAAACAAGATTGTCTCCGCTTTCAATAAAAGATAAAATAAGACTGATTGGGAAACGATGCAGGACTGAGTTTACTTCTGCGATTTCTTTTTCATCAATAAGAAATTTAAAAAACTCTTTTCCTTTGATGCCGATTGCAACATGATTGCCCAGTCTGCCACCGGAAAGGGAGCGTAATGTTACTGTATTCTGATGAACCCCTTCGACTACAGCTTCAATTTCACCATCACCAAAATATACAATATCATTTAAATTAACTTCTTCAAAAAAACGCTTATGCGGTAATATGGCATTTACTCCATCTTTTGCTTGGTCTGAAATTGAAAATAGGGAACCATTGTCCAACTCCATACCATTTGTCTCAGTTAAATGAAGCCGTGGCTTTGTATTTCCTATGTCAAGTAGAATTTGAGATAGTGGATAATTTAGCCTGCTCAATTCTTCAAGCACTTCATAAATCCATGTATACGGACATCGTCCGGTATTCATTCTTATACCTGCAATATTATATTCCAATAATTTTTTGAGACCTTCTTTTGAAAAGCCCCGTTTATCGATGGTTACCCATAATTGTGGTGTTTTCATAAGCCTAATTCTTTTTTAATTATACTCAGACGGTCATTGACACTGTTGTTAACCACTTCGAAGTTTCTTATCAAATCCGGGCTATCCGGTGATGGAATTTCAATAACCCTATATCTGTGACGTTTGTATAATGCGACAATTTTCTTGTCTTGTTCAATCCTTTCATCGTCAGTAAAAACCCTTGTTTTACTATCACCTTCCAATGGTTTAATTTCGATACCTAAAATAGGATGAACAATAAAAATAGGATCATCGTATCTATTTTCATTTATAAATGAAAAGTACTTCTCAGGCAACATCTCTTTGCAGTTATTTCTCTCAGCCATTATTTCCAAATAGAAAATTCCTCTGTCATAGAAAGTGATTAAATCAGGTTTGGCAGCTTCATAATATTTTATGGCGCGGTCTGTTGCACATTCAAAAAACAACTTCCAGTCATCAGGTGGTTGGATGCTTTTGTTTGCGCTTTTTCTTCTCATATCTTCTATAGAAGCATTTATTAAATTTCCAAACACAGTGTACCCTGATTTATTTATGCCTTTAAATTCTCTATTATATATATCTCTTTGTGATGTTCCACTAAGCAGAGTGGTTTTACCTCCTCCCGGCGAACCATCCAAAACAATGCGTTTGGGTTTTCCCCATCCTCGTGTATTTCCCCAAATCTGAGCTTTTTCCCATAATTGTTCAAATTCGCTATAAAAGATGTTTTGCCATTCGCTGTGTTCTTTAACCATTAATAGCGGCCTTTTTTCAGGCTCATAATTTGTCAAAAAATAGGGTCTGACATTTATTATCTTTTTGCCATCCTTCTTTTTAAAATATTCAATGCCGAAAGGAGGGAAATTATTCAGAACACGGATTTCCACTCTGTTTCTGCCTTTATCATATTCTTTGATTTCTTGAAGCCACTGATATGACACCGGCACATTTTTCCTATCAACTATAGGTCTTAACTGTCCATAATCGATAGCCGGTGAGTGTTGATTCACGATAAGAAATTTGCACACACAGCCATTGTCTATCGCATGACATACGGCAGACTTATGAGAGCCTAAAAAGTTAACCCCTGTTCTTGCCATAAAAAAGAACTCTTCGGCATTCTTCAAATTGTCTGATATATCAGCTTCTAAGGGACGTTTCTTTTGCGAAAAAAAGATAATAGGATTATCTTCTAAGATATTCACTTTATTTGTAGCATCAGCGAAGCCATTAGATTGAGGAGACGGTTTGCTTTCAGTGAAAAAATCGGCCAGTTTAAATATATTTCCTTTTGCAATAATTGAGGCGCACTCTTTTTTTGATGCTATTTTCTTCCAAAAGTTCTCACGTAATTTGGATTTATCGGCAACTCTATCAATCAAGTTGAATAAATCATCTAAAGCGCACGACTTATGATTGGTTAAATCGACAAAGTCTTGCAAATCCTGTATGTCTTTGTGTGTTTCTCTATTAACAAAAGATATTAATTTGGTAAACGCTAATGCACCTGCCGATGGTATATAAATCTTTTTATACTTTACTCTTTTGTTTTCAAATGCTATGGAGTATTCTTTTACTAATAAATCCCAATCGATATCTGCATATGGTTCTCTTTCTTTTATTTTGGGACCAAAAGAAATGATTAAGCCATTTTTCTTGTTCTTTATATGGTAATCAGGACGATATTCATCCATATTCTCATCAAAAATATCCCATTCGTTTGTAGGATATAATTCACGAATAATCGTGTTTCTGACTGCATCAGAGCAAACAAGATCTATGTCTTTAGACTCTCTGGCCGGATAGAAGTATTTTACAGCCAAACCTCCGATTAGAAGGTGTTTTTCATTTAAAATATCATCAATTCTACCCAATTCTTTTTTAGCTTCCGCACTTTCAATATAAACCATATCTTCAAGATTATATATTATTCTTTTTTCAATGGCAGCTTATGAATATTCAATCAGTGTCCATATAAATAACAAACTGCCAGCTATTTATCATTTGATATAAAAAAGCGAGGAAAGAACCATTCCGTTGATAGGAAGTGTTTTCTTTCCCCGCTTGAAAGAGTCTATAATTTCTACTTTGGGTAGAAGCTGCTTCTCACGAAGGAGAAGCGGGCTTTTACTTTATAGTATGATTATTTTGTGTTCAAAGTAACATTGAAGGTGCGAACCATCTTCATGCCCCACTTATCAAGCACCGTCATCTTAACAGGTAATTCTACTTTACCGCTAGGAATATCTTCACTCAATTCTGACTTAGCTGTAATCACGTAGTCATAAAGTATACCACTTCCATCAAGAGATTTAGGAGCAATAGTTGCATACTTTTCAGCTACTTCTTTATTTACAAATTCAACTGTTACAGCAACAATATTAGCTTCTGCCTTTGCTTTGTCGTCAGCAACAACTACTTCGGTGCCGGCTTCTGCTTCTTTAGTAACTAAGAATTTAATCTGGCTCTTATATGTGTTGAATACAGCAACAGTAGCTTTATGTTCAGCTGCAACTTCTTTATTTTTAATAGCAGAACCATCAACGTTGTAATACTCCTTAGCTACATTCCAAATGTTATCCCAATTTGCTTTTGTAATATAATACTTCTTAGTCGGAGTTGCACTGGTAGCGTCTTCCAAGTCAGCTTCACTAAATCCAAACAGCAACATATCTGTATTCTTAGGAGCTTCAATGAAGTTCTTACCAGAAAGTACTTTGTCGTCATCACCAGTCAAAGCAGTACCGTCAGCACCTGCAGGCTTGCTATAGTCAAGAACTTCAGCAACAGCACCGGTTGTTGTCTTCTTCACACCCTGGAACAAGTTGTAAGTTTTACCTCTATTAGAGCCGGCAGCATAAGTTGCACTAGTAATATTAGAAGCTATACTGATTGCATTCTTCTTAGCATCAGAAGTAAATACTGCAGACATATCTTTTAACTTGATAGCAGCTGTAGCGTCAGCATTGTAGATTTCACTCAATACTACAGCATCGAATTCCATCTCTTCTTTATTGTTTTCATTACCAAACAAAGTATATTCTACTTTGAAGTGACGAGTCTTATACAGCTTCTGTTCTTTTACGTTATCGTAGTTATAATCAACAATACTCAATGTTTTGCCATCATCAGCAATCCATGACGGATCTTCGTCTGTAGCACTCATGTCAGTGAACGTCAAGTTAGTAGCAACTTCTTCGTCATTAGCATCCTTCTTAATAACGAATCCACTCTTCATGGTGTAAGTGATAGTAGCACCCGGAGTACCTGTAATCTGCAATACACCATCTTTTACCATAGCTTCTGCCAAACTAATTTCAGCTGTAGTCGGATTGTTGACTGTTAATGTAGCTTCGGCAGCATAGATAACAGAATTAGCAGACTTAGCTTCCAAACGAATTGCATATTCACGAGGAACATATTGTTTAGAATCCAAAGTGAATCCGAATGTTACAGCTTTCTTATAGTCTGTAGTTGCATTACCATCCTTATCGTAAGCAGATATATTTTCAGTTTTGAAGATCTGAGTTTCACCTTCTTCATCAACATAAGTCAGTTTCATTGTCTTAATTGCTTTCAGGAACTGGTCTAACTGAACAGAAGAGAAGCCCAAATCTGCAATATTCCATCTAATCTTCTGCTGATAATTATCCTTGCTGCTCAATGTCACTGTCTTATCAGCCAATGTACCCTGAGCATCAATTTCCTGACCGACAGTCAAAGTAGTAGTAGCAGCAGCAACAGAACCATTCAAACCAAGTGCAGTCAATTTCAAATCTACTGTTATACCGGTTTGATCTGCAGGCATGTTACCAATCATCAATTTGCTACCTTCAATTGTAATCTTATATTTTTCAACTTCAATGGGTTCAGTAGCTTCAAGGATGAATTTACCGTTCATGCCATGTTTTACTTTGAAGATAGATTCACCATCTTCATTTTTAGCAAATACATCAATAGCGTCTGCGTTATCCACATTGGTAACTTCAGGAGTTACTGTTACAGCACCATTCTCCTGAACAGAAAGTTGATATGCAAATCCTGTTTTAACGACAGTGCCTTTTTCATTCTTTACAATCAAAGAATGAGGATCTGTAAATCCTACATATTTATCGCCTTTCTTATTCAAAGCAGGTTCTACAGTTAGTGTCCAAAAACCGTCTTCTGCATTAGCAACGGCTTTAGTAGTAATTATACCCCCTTCATTCACTTCAGAATTTGCAGGCATACCTTTTACAGGATTGGATAATGTAGCTTCAGAGATTTCACCCTTAATACTTTGCAAAGCAAATGTAAATTTATCAGTAATTTCCACATTTGCAGGAGTTACTAAAATAGGCAAATTGCCTCCTTGCTTAAACAATTGGTCCTTCTTGTAATCAGCTATTTCAGGGAATTCTTTTGCCAGCTTAGCCAACATTTCTTTATCTGCTTTCGAAGTAACAAGAGTCCAATTAGCTTGTTCAAAATAAACTTTAACAGCACTACCCGGGGCAGCTACTACAAATGCATCAGAAGTAGCAGGCAAAGTCACCTCTTGGAACTTGCCGGTTTCGTCAGCGATATGCAATACATAAACGCCATCCTTCTTTACAACATAGGCACTAGTACCTTGTGCAGAGATTTCAGTAGTCTTTTCTACGAATTCACCTTTAACGGCATCCCATTCGTAAACTACCCACATTCCATTGGCGTCGATTTTGGGAGAAGGAGCAGTAGCTCCCGGCTTACCATCTTCTCCGTCTTTTGCTATAGCTTGAGAAGTGGTCTTTTCACCGTCCTTGTACCAGAAACCGTTTTCACCGATAGTCCATTCAGTACCGTCTTTGCCATCTGCCCCCTTGATACCTGTAATGGAGGTAGTAGTACCGTCGCTCATGGTTACAGCGAAACCGTTTTCAACAGGAGAGATGTTGGTTACCCATTTTCCTTCTCCTACCAGTTTCTGCAAAGCTGCAATAGCATCCTTGTTAGAGTTGATTTGGCCTTGCAAATTCTCGATGTCATCATCATAGTCTTTACAAGACACAAATGTTCCTGTTGACGAAACCATTAAGGCTCCGAACAGGATTGCACTTAAAAACTTTTTGTTCATAATAGAAAAACTTTAAATTTATAAATTTAAAAAACTAAAATTGGTTATACATATTCTGTTGGTTCCGAGAGCTTTTCTCTCTGTCCATATTTCATATAACGTTTGGGAGAAACACCCGTCACCTTTTTAAAAGCAGCATAAAACGCACTTCGCGACAGAAACCCGCAGCGTTGGGGCAGCTCCTCCGGCAGACACTTGCCCGAACGGAGCAGTTCCTTGGCATATTCCACCCGATACGTGTTCACCAACTCTTTCAGATGGCAACCGAAGTAGCGGTTGACCACGTTCGACAGATAAGTCTGGTTCGTTTCAATCATATCGCTCAGCTTTTTCAGTGAGAGCTTCGGGTCAAGAAACACTTGGCGCACTTCCAAATAATACAATACATATTTATATAGCTCACAATCGACTTTCCTTGCTTTTTCCGGTTCGCGTCCTTCATACTTCTGTTCCCAATAAAGCCGGGCAGCCCTGAAAAGCAGATTCTTCTGCCTTTCGGAAGTAAAAGTGCGCTTGTCGCGGTGTAGAAACAGGTAGTCCATTGTACTTTCTTTTTATCGTCTCTATTTCAGATAATTACTCACTTTTCAAACCCTTAAAAAAGGGTTGCGTTCGGTGCATCTCTTAGTAAGAGATACACCGAACGCACATAAGCACTTTATTATTAGTTGTTTAAGCCCATAAAAAAGCGTCCTGAAACTTAAGACTAAAGATATTTTTGCACTTGCCTTGTGATTTTTCTTCTCAAAAAGTTTTAATTATCAAAACTTTGTGTAAATTTGCAGCGAAAAGTGTATCTCTTACTAAGAGATGCACTTTTTTTCTTCTATCTCCTAAAACTTTATTCATCACATTTCCAGATGATTGAATCTCGCTAATCATCTGTTTCGCTCCTGACTTGAGAATCTTAACGGATGTCAACATATTATAAAGGGCTAAGTTCGGATATTCTTGAAAAGGGGGAATTGTTTCCAAAGCCGGCTTAAGGGTTTTTCAACGGGCTTTTCGGGAGGTAGTGGAATTGTTGAAGGCAAGTTTGAAGGGATTTGGGAAGTGCGGCTGAAACGAGAATGAGGAGGTGGTGTAATCAGTGTGGATTACAAAACATGCCGAGATTATTAGAAAAATAAAGTTTTTTTTGAAAGCGCAATGGCTTATCCGACAACAAGCGGAAGTGACGTGTGAACCTGAACGTACGCAGGCATAAGTTTATGCATTCGTATGTACTGTATCAGGTTCCACTGTGTTTTACATCGGGCAGTCCCAGTCCGGTGCATCTGTTTTATCGGGAGGACAATTTATACCTCTTCCATCCTTGCCAGCTCCCATCCGCAGAACTGCATCACAATGCAATGCAGGCGGATTCCCCTGCAAAGCTGCCTCACCTTTTCCCCTTCGGCATAACAGTGGATTTGCTGTACGGCTGCATCACATTGTTCCGCCGACTGTGCCTCGAACTTGTCTTTCGGGAGATATTTTAGTTCCAGAATGTAGCTGTGCTCCACCTCAGGATATCGCTGCAGGTCCGGCATGAGGAACATGTCGCAGAAACCGTGGTTCAGCTCCACTTCGGGCATGGTCAGGTAATAGGCATTGATACTCAGGTAGGCTGTGAAGAAACCTTGAATGTTCCTTTCGCCCTCTATGCTGCTGCGTACCGATGAGTTGTCCTTATAGGCGCGGGCTATAAAATCAAGGGCCGGACGCCAATCCCCGTCGAAAGTCATTCTTTCGGGAAAGGTCATAATAACTGCGGAGCATATCCAGAAAAAGGCTCTTTCTGAAACGTCGGGGACGAGTAAAAATGAGGTAGTGCGCCTGATCTTCCAATAAGGGCAGATACATTGTCTTGTCCACATAATAGCAGTTCTGTTCCATCACATCCGTGACGTTTGAATTCCGTAAGGTATACCTTTTATCGCTTCCATAATCTATTCTCTTTTTGAGTTTAGTATGAAGGGCAAAGTGATGATGCCTTTCACACTAATTTCTCATAAACAGGCGGTTTCAGCAGTTGTTATGTGTGAAAGGAGGTATGCAATAAACTTTCTACCGGGTTAATTTTTGCCTTTTTCTTCTTTTTATCAATCGATAAAAGTGTTTTAGAAAAAGACTTTGTTCTTTTTGAAAAACACTTAAGTCTTTCTCAGAAACTCCTTGGTCTTTTTTGAAAACTTCAAGGTCTTTTCATTATGATACATTGACATCTGTT